>Ga0172371_10000350_pt1 | contig 70393 bp, 66 predicted proteins | sample Lak12m_FD_114543 | JGI IMG/M metagenome (GOLD analysis project Ga0172371, IMG submission 114543) | Freshwater microbial communities from Kabuno Bay, South-Kivu, Congo - kab_022012_12m | ecosystem: Environmental > Aquatic > Freshwater > Lake | place: Democratic Republic of the Congo: South-Kivu... | reverse complement strand
TGCAAAAGAGTTTTCCTCCTGACTCTCTTATCTTTCTTCCATAACTTCAATAATAGTCCGGCAGAAGGAGGGGAGGTCATCCGGTTTGCGGGCAGTTATCAGATTGCCATCTCTCACGGTTTCGGAATCCTCCCATAGGGCGCCGGCATTAACCATGTCGTCTTTGATAGCAATGTACGAAGTGGCCCTTTTCCCCCTTAGAATCCCCGCGCTGGCCAGCATCCATCCGGCATGGCAAATCGCGGCCACAACTTTGCCCTTAGTGAAGGCATCTCTCACCAGGGAAACCATCTCAGGATGTATTCTCATCTTGTCCGGAGCATAGCCCCCGGGGATCACTACCACGTCGAAATCATCGGCTTTGACTTCGGAAGCCTTCTTGTTCACCTCAACCGGTATTCCGTACTTGCTGTGATATACGGAAGCCGTCCCGGACCCGACGACTGTTACCTCAACCCCTTCTTCCTTCAACCTGTAATACGGGATCCACAATTCGAATTCCTGGTACATGTCTTCGGCGAGTAAAGCTGCCTTTTTGCCTTTCAATTTCATTTTGACGCCCCCTGTTTCAAATTACTCAAGTATCTTCAATTTCCAAGGAAACGATGCGCATTTCATCCCGGCCTTCCACTATATTAAGGGCCGGGGAGGAACACACAGGGCAGAAAGGTTCATAATTCTCCATGACCTGTTCGTTTCCGCATTCCCTACATTGTACTTTAATCGGAATTATTTTTATGTCCAGTTGCGCTCCTTCCGCTAGGCCATCTTTGGACAAAATCTCAAAGGCGAAGCTAACAGCCGCAGGCAAAACCGCTGTAAGCGCTCCAAATTCGAGACTGATCCGAACCACTCGTTTTGCATTGTACATTTTGGCCTGCTGTTCGACTATCTCCATAATACTCTGAACTATGGCCATTTCGTGCATGAATCCCTCTGAAGAGAAGAAATATTCACCGCAGAGAACGCGGAGAGCGCCGAGAAAACATAAATCTTGGAGTTCTTAACAGATCATTTGTCTATAATGGATCCAGCAAGCAAGAATTTCGATCATTGCTTGAATCCAATTGCCCCCATCCGGCTCCTGGTTGTCTCTGCGTTCTCTGCGCACTCTGCGGTGAATCCTTCAGTTTTATTTTACCCAGGCCGGCAGGCGCCATTGGGCGCCGCGATTTATTTCCTGGAAATTTCCGACCCCATTCATATCCATAAAAATCCGGTAGGTTTTTTGAATGTCAGAGTTGGAGTGCACGCTGAAGGCCACATTACGTCCCCTATAGGAATAGATCGTATAAATTTCCCCACTCGGGGCGTTATAGAAATCCATGGTCGTTTCGGCGCCGGGAATGTCAGGAGCGTGATCGGAACTACGGGTAGTTAGATGTTTGAAGGATTTCAGGTCCGGCAATCGGTATACCTGCTGCGCAGTGGCGAGCGAACTCAATGTTACGAACAAGACGATCGCAGCCAAAATAATGATGGTCCTATGCATGATCCACGTTTCCTCCGGAGGCGCAAATTGTGTTTAGAGCGGTTCTTATAACAGATCCTTAGTGGCGTAACAACTTCGGATGCCTGACCCTCAGAAATTGACACGCGCTAAAGATTAATTCATTATCGTCTGACGACACCGACATCAGGAGTATTGATGGATATCTTCGAAAACATTGCGCCTCAAGATATGAGGCAATATTTGGATTTCCTCCTTTGGCATTACCGAGTTGTCGATGCATTCTGGTACATTTACCTGGAAGAAGATCGCGGCTCGGATGTCGCCAATCAATTCAATGAGAAGGTTTGGAGCCGTGTTGCAGGATTAGCGGCCAGAGACATTGTTAAACGCTTCGATATTCGGGAGAAAGGGCTGGACGGTTTTGTCCGGGCAGTCAAATACTTTCCCTGGACAATATTGGTGGGTTACAAGATCGATCGGAGGCCGGAGGACGTAATAGTTTCAGTGCCGGAATGCCCCACACAGAGATCACGTTTGGATCGCGGCTTGGGGGAGTACGCGTGCAAAGAAATGCATCGCGGGGAGTTCGTTTCATTTGCCAAGGAGATCGATCCCTCCATCCTGGTGGAATGCGTCCATGCGCCATTGGATCCGCATCCGCCCGACAGGTTTTGCCAGTGGAGATTTACAGTCGCATAGAGAATGCGGGGCCGGTCTGATTATAATGAACCTGTTTCTGTCTTGACAGAATGCATCTCAGAATGTTATTTTTTGGGCTTAATTAGTTATAAATGCCAGAGTGTTAACCGCAGTTCGCGATTGATAGGTGACCACAACCGATGTCCGCGGAGATTGAGGCCAAGGTTCTTTCCGCCCTATTGAATGACCGGTATTTGCTTACTCGCGTCACTGGGGATGGCTTTAGCCCGGACATATTTCGAGATCGCAATTTCAGGATCATTTTCAAGACAGTCCATGACATGAGCCTGCTTCCTGGGCAGCTTATCGACTGGATAACAGTTGAGAGCGCCATTAAGAGAAAGGAATGGTTCTCGCCGGAAGTAGCGCAGGCCCTTGAGGAGCTGCAGCAACAAGACCTGCCGGAAGCGGACCAGATAATTGCTTATGTAGACATACTCAAAGATCAGAGTCTGCGAGACAAAACAATGAAGCTTGCGCAGGTGATGGTCAGCTATTGCCAGCGCAAAGGTCAGTACCGAGACGAGGACTTCGTCGATTTCAGCGGGAGAATTATACAGACCCTCATCGAGTTTCAAAAACAAAAAGTGCGGAAACGACTTACGCCTCTCAAAGATACGATTGATGAAATTCGAGTTTCCACCAATAGCCCTATCGGCGACGAAAAAAGGATTCTGGGATTTTCCATTCATCCGTTCGACCGCTTGGAACACCTTCTTTCTGGTATTAGAAAAGGATTTTATTACGGGCTGGCAGGACCTCCTCGCCGTGGTAAGACGACATTCGCATTGGATATTGCCTCAAGGCTTGCGGAAGCCCACGATTTTCCTGTGCTTTTTTATACGTGGGAACAGACGCGCAAGACACTTGCCGCTCGACTACTGGGCCGAGAATGTTATCTGAACCCGGTAAAGCTCCTCACTGAGGTTTCGCCGGAAGAGAAACAGCGCCATGCGCTGGTTAATCGAGTGATCGAGCGCTCTGCCGCGTACAGCAAGAATCTGTATGTCATAGAGGCCGGCCGTCAGGACACAATAGATCGCATCAAAGCTCAGGCCTACAATGTGATGCATGAGTTCAGGTCCGGCAATATAGCCATCTTTTTTGATTATCTTCAGAAAATCCCGCTCGGTCGCACGTATGAGGATATTAGAAGTCAGGTTAATGAGACGTCCGCCCAACTGGCTGATTTGAGCCTGCAACTAGAATGCCCGATCCTGGCCATATCGGCGATGGACAAAGAAGGGTGCAAACTGGATGAGAAACCACCGTCATACGACGAGTTCTCCACTACTTACTACGCCAGGCCCACAATGCATAATTGTGTAGGCGGCGGGGACCTGGAGTACGATCTTGACGTTGCTATGGTGCTGTCCAAGGACTGGGTAGCTACAAATAATTTGCGGGAACGCTTGAGTTTAAAGGACAAGGAACAACAAGCGCAGGACCTTCCCCAAATCGATATAATAAACCTGCATGTGGACAAGAATCGTGATTCCGCAGGCGAAATCGCTCCGACTATTCAGTACGCCTTCTTTATTAACATCAACAAATTCGTAGAACTTGGCTTTAAGACCGAAGACGAATATAGTAAAGAATTCAAAGGGTTTGCTAAAGCCGAAGACATGTTCGGCGCCCTTCTGGACACAGGGATTTTCAAGCTTTATTAGGCCCTCCGTCAGCCCAATCGCCGTGCGGCCAAGATCCGGCTTCTTTTAGATAATCAGAGAAGAGTGACGCGGTATGTACTTGAAAAATGTGACAATAGAGTCCGATAGCTTTCCCACAAGGGATATATACCCTTTTAATATTCCTATATTGCGGTCTACCCGCCGGATTGGATTTGCATCACCGTTGACCTTTTTTGTCGGCAAGAACGGATCAGGAAAATCGGCGATTTTGGACGCGATCGCGCGGAAAAGCGGCTTTCTTCCTTGGGGTGGGACCAAGACGCATCGCGTTCACGAAAACCCTTTTGAGACTCAACTTGCAAATCACCTTAAGCTCACCCTCGAGCCGCGTCACTCCTATGGTTTTCATTTTCGGGCTGAGGCTTTTCTAAATTTCGCTTCTTCTCTCGATGACATAATTCTCGACGATCCGGCGCGTGATCATTATTTCGGCGGAAAATCTCTTAATGTCGTGTCACATGGAGAATCATTTTTGACCTTCTTCAAGAGCTATAGTTGCCGGCTTGCCGGTTTGTACCTGTTTGACGAACCCGAGGCGGCCCTATCACCGCAAAATCAGCTGGAATTTGCGCGAATTCTCTATGATTCTTTACAGAACGGAAATGGCGACAGGCAGTTCATTATCGCTACTCATTCTCCTATTATTATGGCCTGTCCCGGAGCGAGCATTTTGACGTTCGACGCGGAATCCGTGGAGCAGATCGATTATACGCATACTGAACATTACAAATTTTATCGAGAATTCCTTAGCAGTCCCGGAGAATTTTTTCATCCGTAAGGTATCAATATTTGGTAACATGCAATAATTGCAACAGCCGATAAAACTGAGTAGCCCTCTTGTACATTGCTTCAGCGATATTTACACACCGGGAGGTGATTTCTTGTTGAAATCGGTGATACCGAATCTTGATTTGGTCTCCATCGTGTGTAGTGGTGCGACAGACCCTAGCCTGGTCGCTAATATCCTTGAAAGCATAAGTGACAGCGTGATTGTCCTCGGTTCACAAGGTGAAATTTTGTGCTGTAACAAGATTACGGAGAAGATGCTGGGCTACCCGCCTGAAGAGCTTATGGAAAAAGGATTAGCGCAATTGATCGTCCGGCAAAACGGCAACGAAGAATTTAACCGAATCTTTGTAGAAACTATCTCTAAGCAGAGGGTGAACGGTTATAGAGAAGTAGATTATCATCATCCCGATGGTTCGGTCAGGAGGCTGGCGGCCACGACCTCTTACCTCGTAGATGTAGGTGAGACACAGACCTCCTTCACAGGGTTTGTAGCTCTGTTTAAAGACATTACTGAGGTCGCCGAGCTGAGACGCAAAGAGAGGCAGCTCATTCAGGAAAGGCACAAAATCGCCGGAGAAAAGATCAGAAGCCTTCAAAAACTCGCTATGGGCGTTGCTCATGAAATACGAACCCCCATAGTGACTATAGGAGGCTTTGCCGCACGCATCGCCCGCTCTGCCGATGACCGGGAAACAACCAGGCGCTATGCAAACAACATCGTGGAGGCTGCCAAGTCGCTGGAAAAGGTCGTTGATGCGGTTCAGCAATGCTGTGATCTTCCCCCAATCAATCCATTCGAAGGGAGCCTTTCCGATCTGGTGAGGATGACGGTTTCTGAGATGGCGCCCAAGGCGCAAGCAAAAAAGGTAAGTTTGAGAGTTCGCGACGAACTTCAAAGAGATTACAAAACGAGCTTCGATCCTCTTCTGCTGAGGATGGCGCTGGTCAGACTCATAGAGAATTCCCTCGAGTTCTCACGCGAAGGGTCCCCGGTGGATATCTCCCTGCGGACCGTCGAATCAGGGACTCTCCTGAAAGTTAGGGATTATGGAACTGGGATCAGCGAACAGGACCGTGAGTACATTTTCGATCCGTTTTTCTCCACTCTGCCTAACGCTGCCGGAATGGGATTGGCTGTGGTGGAAAGCGTAGTGAATGAACATTTAGGAACCATCGAGGTTGATTCGAAATCCGGCGTCGGAACGACCATTCGGATATTCCTGCCGCGTGCGCTTCAAAAGGCCCGGGACTTCCTGACAATAGAGTAATTACAAAGGCCGTTGGGGCGCGCAAGAACGGCTGTATCGGAGCAGAAACGGTGAGGCTGTACCCCATTATGATGAGCCTTGAGGGAAGAAGGGTCATTGTGATCGGTGGTGGCCCTGTGGCAGAGCGCAAAATAATGGGCCTCCTGGAAAGTGGGGCTCTTGTCTCAGTCATTTCGCCTGAGCTGGGGCGCCGATTGCGAGAGGTGGCGAGCGAGGGGCGTGTCGATTGGATCGCCGAGGATTTCCATCCTTCTCTTCTAGATCGTTTCAATGAGATTGCCCTGATTTTTGGCGCAACAAATAGCCGACAAGTGAACCTAATGATTCACGAGGCGGCGACGAAAAGGAAAATCCTGTGCAATATTGCCGACGTCCCGGACTTGTGCACGTTCATTGTCCCGGCCGTGATTACCCAGGGAGAGCTGATGATAGCCGTCACCACGGGCGGGTCCTCTCCGGCGCTTGCTCGCCGGATTCGCGAAGACCTTGAAAAACGCTTCGGACCGGAATACGCTGAACTTACAAAGGTCCTGGGCGAATTAAGAAAGCTCGTATTAAGCGCGGGAGGCCCCTCGAATGAAAATCGGAAACTTTTTATGGAAATAGTTGATTCTGAACTCCTGGTCGCGCTTCGAGAGAATGATCGGAACAGAGTGCTCGCGATTCTAAGGACGATTTTGCCTGATTATATTGATCCCGAAGCCGCTGTTGAAGAAAATCCGCGCAGTTCAACTCCGGAAGGATGAGATAGTTGGATCTGACTTTTTTCAAAATCACCGTTGCGCTCTATCTGGGAGCTTCGGTTGGTTACCTCGTGTTCCTGCTCTTTTCCGCCGCCGAGAGATCGGCGTTGGGCTTTTGGCTCGCGCTTGCCGGTTTCGTAGCTCATTCACTATCGTTATTGCATCGGGCCATTTTTTCGGGATTTTTCCCTTTGGCCACAGCGTTCGACGCTTTGTCATTCTTTGCGTGGATCATTATAGGCTTGTTTCTGGCCATCTCATATAGGGAGCCGAGTCCAATATTCGGATCCATTGCCACACCAATGGCAACAGTGCTGATGCTGTTCGCGTTGACTCTTTCCTATCAGGTTCGTGAGCCGCTGGTTCCGATTCTGAAAAGCTGGTGGCTTCCTATACACGTCGTCTTTGCGCTGCTCGGCAATGGAGTTTTTGCGTTTCTGGCAATAAGCGGCCTCATGTATCTCCTTCAGGAGAGGTTCATAAAAACCAAACAGATCGGCAGGATTCACAAGCTGCTCCCGTCATTGGAAACCTTGGACTTCATAAATCGTCGTGGATTGCCCATCGGTTTTTTTCTGCTGTCGACGGGGATTATTTCCGGGGCGCTCTGGGCTGAAAGCGCTTGGGGTTTCTATTGGAGTTGGGATCCAAAGGAAACATGGAGTCTGATTACTTGGTTTGCGTACGCTGCGATGATTCACCAAAGATTGGCAATGGGCTGGCGAGGTAGGCGAGCAGCGGTCCTTTCAATTCTCGGGTTCGCTCTGGTCCTGTTCACCTTCTTGGGAGTAAGCGCGCTCATCGGCGGTCACCACGCGTTCCAGGGCGCACAGCGCTTCATGGGTTCCGGTGAACTATGATGTCTGAAATACTCGTCATCGGATTGAATCATGTCACGGCTCCCGTGGAGATAAGAGAAAGGATTACGTTCCCCGGAGACGAGGTTGGGCAGGTTACGCGCTCGATCCTTGGTGTGGAAGGAATCCAGGAGGCAGTAATAGTATCTACCTGCAACCGCTCGGAGGTCGTCGTCGCAGCCGAGAACGTAGAGAACACGACTGAGAGACTCATAAGCTTCGTCGCCGGCATACACGGGTTGGACGCGGAGCCCTTGAAAACTTTTCTCTATATCAAGACAGGGGACGAAGGCGTACGCCACGTTTTCAGAGTAGCGTCCAGTCTGGATTCAATGGTAGTAGGCGAACCTCAAATATTGGGCCAGGTCAAAGAAGGCTATAGCCGGGCGGCCAATGCCGGAGCGACCGGTCCTATGCTCAATCGTCTGATGCACAGGGCCTTCTTTTCCGCAAAACGAGTACGTACAGAGACGGGGATAGGTTTGGCCGCCGTCTCAGTGGCCTACGTCGCCGTGGAACTGGCCAAGAAAATACTCGGCGAGCTTCGTGAGAAAACCGTCATGATAATCGGCGCCGGCGAAATGGCGGAACTCGCGGCGCGTCACTTGGTCGATCAGGCGCAGAAATCAATAACTGTCTTCAATCGGACGTACGAGAACGCGTGCTCCTTGGCCAGGCGCCTTCGCGGATTCGCCGCCCCTATGGAGAAGTTGAACGACGGCCTTGTAGAGGCGGATGTCGTTATTACTTCGACAGGAAGTTGTGAGCCGCTCATTACTGAGAATCAAATCAGAAGCGTTATGCGCCAAAGACGATTCAGACCGATCTTCCTGATAGATATCGCAATACCGCGCGATGTGGAGCCTTCAGTCAATAACATAGATGGAGTATATCTATACAATATCGACGATCTCCAATCTGTTGTTCAAGAGAACCTCGGAGAACGACGCCTTGAGGCGCAAAAAGGAGAGGCAATAGTCGAACTCGAAGTGGAGAAGTTCATGAAATGGAGCAAAACACTCCACTTCACTCCCACCATTGTAGCGTTAAAGGAGAAATTGGAAACTATTCGCGCCGGAGAATTGGCCAGACTGAACGGCAAGCTCGCCACCCTTAGCGCTGACGAGAGAGAGACTGTGGAGTTGATTACGCGGTCGATTATAAACAAGATAGCCCATGACCCGATTTCATTCCTCAAGAAAACAGGTTTGACCAGCAAACAAAACATGTACCTTGACGTAGCGCAGCGGCTATTTAACCTGGATGCGTCCGGAGACGATCGGGATCGTCAGGAAAAAGAACCATTCGAAACATGAAGCTTATTATAGGAACCAGGGGTAGCGCTCTGGCTCTTTGGCAAGCCGGACATGTGGCGGCTGTCATAGAGCGGAATCATCGCATCAAGACCGAACTAACGATTATCAAGACTCGTGGGGATAAGATCCTCGATACGCCGTTGGCGCAAGTCGGCGGGAAGGGGCTTTTTACAAAAGAAATAGAAGACGCTCTGCTCGATAAAAGAGTGGACTTGGCGGTTCATTCCATGAAGGATTTGCCGACCGAACTGCCGGAAGGACTTCATATCGGGGCGGTGCTCAAACGTGAAGACCCCAGGGACGTATTCATATCCCGGGATGGTCGGTTGCTCGACGATTTGGGGCCGGGAGCAAGAATTGGGACCTCCAGCCTGAGACGCAAGGCATTTTTGCTGAATCGTTTTCCTGACCTGGAAGTGATTTCAATACGAGGAAACGTCGATACACGATTGAAGAAAATGGAAACCGAGGACCTGGCCGGAGTAATACTCGCTGCTGCAGGAATATTGCGGATGGGTTTTTCCGATAAAATAACCAGTTACTTAGAGCCAGACCTTGTTATTCCTGCCATAGGCCAGGGTGCCTTGGCCATTGAGACGCGAGTCAATGACACGGATACCAATGACGTGGTAGCGGGATTGAATCATCGGGAAACCGCGGCTTGTGTGAGAGTCGAAAGGGCCTTTCTCAAGAGGATGGGCGGTGGATGTCAGGTCCCTATGGCAGCGCACTGCGTGCTCGAGGGGCAAGGAATAGAAGTTACAGCCGCTGTGGTTCACCCCGACGGGAATCCGATGCTTCGAGACACATTCTACGCGCCCGAAGCCAGCCCCGATACGGGAACGCGATTGGCCGATGCGCTGCTGCTGAGAGGCGCTGATGTGATCCTCAAGAGTGTTCTCTCAGACAATTGGGAGCCAGGGCCGACCACCGATATCATTTGATCGTACGAGGGCAGCCGGATTCGATGAAACGCATGGAAACCAATACGGAAACTGAAAACCGAAATCCGGGCACGGTATACCTGATAGGCGCCGGTCCGGGCGATCCCGGATTAATAACAGTGAAAGGACTTGAGAAAATCCGCATCGCTGACGTGATCATTTACGACTACCTGGCGGATGAACGTCTCATACGGGAGGCGAAAGCTACAGCGGAATTGATTTATGTGGGGAAGAAAGGGAGCAAGCATACGCTGGAGCAGACCAAGATAAACGAATTGCTTGTTCAAAAGGCTACGGAAGGCAAAAACGTTGCGCGGCTAAAAGGCGGAGATCCTTATGTGTTCGGGAGGGGAGGGGAGGAAGCGGAAGTCCTGGTCGAGGCGAGGGTCCTTTTCGAGGTCATTCCGGGTGTCACGTCAGCCGTGGCCGCGCCTGCCTACGCAGGTATTCCAGTCACCCACCGGGATCACGCGTCTATGGTCACTTTCATTACGGGCCACGAAGACCCTACCAAAGAAGGTTCAGCCATTGATTGGAAGGTCCTGGCTCGCAATCCCGGGACACTGGTCTTCCTTATGGGTGTGAAAAATCTCCATAACATTTCTAAATCGTTGATTGAAAATGGTAAAGCTTCTGACACTCCGGCGGCTCTTGTCCGATGGGGGACAACGTCTCGACAGGTTTCTCTGACTGGAACATTGAGTGAAATACCGTTTGAGGCCGAGCGGATGGGGATAGGCGCGCCGGCGGTCCTGGTGGTGGGGTCCGTTGTCTCCCTGCGCGACAAGTTGACATGGTTTGAGCGTAAACCACTGTTTGGTAAAAGGATTTTGGTCACCCGCAGCCGCGAGCAATCCGGACGAATGGCTGAACGAATAAGCGAGATGGGCGGCGAAGCTGTGCTTTTCCCGACGATAAGGATCATGCCGCCCGAGGATCCAAAACCGCTTGATGGAGCTATCCAAAGGATAAGTAGCTTTGATTGGGTGATTTTTACTTCAGTCAACGGGGTGGAACGGTTTTTCAACAGATTCTATAAGCTTCGGGACGACATCAGAGACATGGCCGGCCCGAGGATCGCAGCGATCGGGCCGATTACGGCGCGTGCCATCCAAGAACGCCGACTGAAAGTAGACCGCTTGGCCAAAGAATTCACGGCCGAGGGATTGCTTGTTCTTTTTTCACCGGACGAGGTATCAGGTAGACGCTTCTTGATCCCTCGGGCGGAAAAGGCCCGTGAGATACTGCCACAGAACCTCACCAACTGGGGCGGCCGTGTGGAAGTTGTTTCCGTCTACCGCACAGGTTTCCCTGAAGACTTGGAAATAGAGCCTGTCCGCAAGATGCTTGAAACGGAGTTTCTGCATGCGGTGACATTTACATCTTCTTCTACTGTGACTCACTTTGTCGAAATGCTGGAACTGAGCAATTTACCCTTACTCTTGAGGGGGATCGTGGTCGCATCCATCGGCCCGGTAACCTCCGGCACTCTTAGGGAAAACGGACTGCCGGTCGATGTGGAAGCCTCGGAATACACCATCGACGGTCTGCTCGAAGCGCTGGCCGCTCATTTCAAAAGCTGCACGTGATCAAGGTGCCTCCATACTTAGCCCCAAAGGGCCTCAATAGAACCAGCCTGGGGCGAAGCTTGGTAAATAAAACGATTCCTGGCCCCAAAGGGGCGGGACAGAAAAAGCATTTTGAAGTCCTTTAATCCCAAACGAATTTTTCGTCGTAATCAACTCGGTGCTTCTTCAAAAAGATCTTATACTCTTCCTGAAAAGACATCTTCCGATGATGCTCTTTTTGCTTCTTAATATAATGCACGACGGTTTCAACTTTCGATTGGCTGACGGAAAAACTTCCATAACCCCTCTGCCAATAGAAATTCGTAATTCCATTGGCCTTCATTTTCTGGGACGAACTCTTTTTGACTTCCTCAACCAACTGTGCAAGCGAAAGTGTTCTTGGGAGACAACACAAAATGTGAACGTGGTCTTCCGTGCCACCGATCTCTCCAACAAGCGCTCCAAGATTTTTCAGAATTCCGGCCATGTACGCCGTGCGCCTCGGAGCAAACATTGTCGTCGAGAGAAGGGTAACGGCCCTTGGCGCTAAAGATGACATGCACCCAGAGTTTTGATAGAGATTGAGGCATGACAACTTCTATCACGCCCCTTCAGGGCTAGGAATCATTGTTTTTCCGACCCTAGGGCTGCGCCCTAGGCTTGTTCTGTCGCGCCCCCTTGGGGCTTTGTGAAAAGACACGCTGAAACAAGCCCGGAACCTTGTACGGAACCTACTTTCTCATTGTCCCCGAGTAGGCAGGTTTCGGAAAATCTCTATCATCTGACGGTGGTTTCTCTCGATAGTGTAATTGGAAGCGGTGAGGTTGGCGGCCGCAGACGCCTCCCTCAAGACCTCGTCGTTCAAGAAGCTCGACATTGCCTTCGACATCTCGTCGGTGTCTCTGGGATCTTTGAGAACCGCTCCGTCTTTCCCTTCACTGATTATCCCAGCAGCCCCGTTGAATATTGAGGTGATGGCAGGCAGTCCCGCGGCCATGGCCTCGAACACCACGAGAGAACAGGCATCGTAAAAAGTTGGCAGGATGAATACGTCACAAGCCTGGTAAAACGCCTCCGGTTCAGTGGTGGGACCCTGGAAAATCACTGTATCCGACAAGTTAAGCTGTCTGACCTTGTTACGAAGTTGCAGGGAAGGGGGGGCGCCAACGATTACAACCCCAAACACCCCTGCTCCCACCTTTTGCCGTAGTCTCTCGGCAGCCTCCACCAGGTACCGGACACCCTTTTTTCTGAAGTCATAAGCCATGAATAAAAATAGGGTTTCTTTGTCAAAACCCAATTCCCGGCGCAGGCGTTCGCCTCTTCCTGATTCCGGAGCCGCGAATTTTGCGCAGTCAATACCGTTGTATACGAGCTTTATCTCCTCGGCGTCAATAGCGAAATGACGCGCCATGTCCTGCCGTACCATTTCAGAAATGGCAATGATAACAGGTCGCTTTTCCATTCGGAAAGGCGCTGATTCTATCCAGGCTCTCACGTGGTACTTAGGGGTGGCGAACAGGATTAGTTTCTTGAGAAAGCGAAATAGAGGATTGGAAACCGCCTGGAGCTTACGCATATTGCTAATGTAATGGACCCCGCCGTGGCTCTGGTACACATTCAATGTTGCAGTGTTACCGAAACCGAGAATCACGTCGAAGTTCTCTCTTGCGGTCATTCTCCTGTGTTGCAAGGCAAAATCCAGCAATCTTATAGAAGGAGGGACCCATCCGGGCAGGCGGCGAATAGGATGAAACAGTGCGCCGGTCGGCTCGCCGTCCCACGAATGGCCGTACAGGTGAACATCAAATCCTTCACGGACTAGAGTATTAGCCAAGCCAACAGCGTACGCTTCAGCGCCGCCCGCATGCCGGCTGAAATTTTCTATGGCAAGGGCTATCTTCATGAATTAGGTGGGCGCTCCCTGCCTGGAATGCCTTTTTCCCACGCCTTGGCATGTTTGAGGAACACATAAAAGGCGCTATTGGCCGCTATGATCAACCCAGGAATTCCGTCCAGGACGCCGAGTTTCCAGACAGCGCACTCCAGGAACTTGCCCAAAGCGTGGAAGAGTCCCCACACGACATGCGCTCCGGAAACCGCTCCGGACCTGTTTTCAACCGCTATGGCGGAATAACGGTCGATGGTCTTCAACTGATCGGCAATGTCCCGATACACGTAGTGAAGAAGCGTATGCTCCAGCTCCTTTATTTTCCCGGATACTTCGAGCTTTTCATGCAAATCCTGGCCGACCCAACGACCGCAGCCCCGACGGACGAGACGCACCTTCCTGTCAGGGTACCATCCTCCGTGTTTTATCCAACGGTTCAGATATCGACTTAGTCTCGGCATGGAAAAGCCATTTACATCCGGGTCTGCGGTCCTTATCGCGTACAATATCTCCTCGGCGGATTCATTTGACAGGATCTCGTCGGCATCCAAGTTTAAGATCCACTCTCCCTGGGAGGCTTCCATAGCAAACTGCTTCTGCGCAGGGTACCCCATCCAACTGTGTTGAATCACACGGGCTCCAGCGGTCTCGCATATTTTCGCGGTGTCGTCGGAGCTTCCGGAATCTACAACAACGATCTCATCAGCTACGCTAACACTTGTCAGCAGGCCAGGGATACGGTCGGCTTCGTTTAATGTGATTATGGCCACACTGAGGAGTGGCCTTGACATGGGCGAAGTGCGATCCATCATCTTGGCGATCCGGAAACAGTCCGGGATTCATTCAAGCAGGCGTTTGAGCGCATATCAGTACGAGTTAACATAATATATCTTATCGGACTCTGCCGGTATGGCACGATTCCGCGCTAATTTACCCGGGCCCTCATCAAATTAACCTGGACTTCAATGCCAATCGTGCGAATAGTGTCCGCAACAGTTTCAGATTCGTCGTAAGGACCTTGCCCCACTACGCAGAAGCCTTTGTGATCGACCTCCCAAGCTATGGCGAATGCTTCGTCCTCGCTGACACCCAATGCAAGCATACTCACATCCATCACTTGCCGGTAGGTATTGTAGTCGTTGTCGATAATGCGGACCTCGTAAAGCTCGGATACTTCGTGAGAACCTTTCCCGTCAGAATTTTTGCCGCTCAGGGATTTGGACTGGAATCGCCGAGCCACATAACACAGTATTCCTGCGTCTCCGCTAATTGGTTCAAATCGGCTACAACGTTGAGCCACCGATTCCCAATGCAATTGTTCATTCAAAAGACTCATCCTCAGTTCCATAGGCGCCAAAAGACAGGCCGCACACATGTCGCGGAAATGTTTTGAACGGAATTGATGTGGGAATCAGGTTACGGGTTCTGATTACCAAAAATCTCCAATGCTTTTTCAATATCGGAAACCCGGAATATGAACAGCGCCGATTCACTGTCGGCAAATCCCGAACCGTACGTATAGGCTATATTTACGCCCGCGTCGCCGAGTCGTCTCGACACTTGATGCAACATTCCCGGCTGATTTTCCAGGACCAGGCCGATTACATCGTGGGCTTTCACTGAATAGCCTGCCTTGCCCAATACTTCTACCGCCTTGGCGGGATTGTCGGTGATCAGGCGCACCATGGAGTACTTCGCAGATTCCTTCAAGATTGCGTCATAGTATTCCCTCGGCGCCACTCTTCGACCCGTCTGACTGCGGACGTCATATAGAGCCTGCAAATATTCGTTTGCATCCTGAATACTCATGGCCTCGATATTAACGTGGTCGTTCTTGAGGGATCCGGTCAACTTGGCCAGTTCACCCGGCGCATCCGCGAGCATTACCTCAAGCTGTTTTTTTAGCATTCTGCTCTCCAATGAATGGCATTAAGGTCCTTTATATTATGCCTCAATTATGTCTAGCCTCAAGGGAAAGATGCTCGAAATACAAACATTCTCGCACAAAAGCTTTCAAAGCGGCGTCTTCGGATATATAATCCTGACGACTCATCACTGCGTTTTCAGTCCAATTGCCCCGGGCGATTCCGGACGAGATTTCGTCAGACTCGAGTATTCTTCCGATTGTCCAGGACAGTCAATTCCAAACGCGGAGGGCGGCTTGGCAGACTCTCACGTCCACCCGTACTATCTCAGCGGATTCTTGGGGAAAAAAGTACTCTCGTCGACTGGAAAGACGATGGGCAAAATATGGGATCTGATAGTGGATCTCGATCTTCCCCAACCTGAAGTGGTGAATTTGGTATGTCGTAGATTGTGGTCCCTGGAGCGTTTTTCTGTTTCCTGGAGCGAAATCCTTTCAGTCGAGGATTCGGGAATTATTTTGCAGAGCCAAGACCGGCCCGCCATTTTCACTAGCCGCGAGGCTTTCCCGCCTTCGCAGATTTTTCTCAGAGATTTTCTTTTGGACAAACAAATAGTTGATATTAACGGCGCCAAAGTTGTTCGAGTGAATGATCTCCAGTTTGCTCTGCTTGACGGCAAATTGACGCTGGCCCAAGTAGATGTCGGGCTAAGAGGTTTGCTCAGACGCCTTGGATTCGAGGATATTGTTGTCGGTTTTTCCGAATGGTTTTTTGACTATTCCATCAAGGAGAAATTCATTTCCTGGAATTACGTTCAACCTCTCGCAGACCCGGATAGACTGCGCTTGCAAGTGCCTCAAAGCAGGCTGGCTGACCTTCATCCAGCCGACTTGGCGGACATTATTGAAGATATGGATGTCCATGAACGCGCTGCGGTTGTGGCCTCTCTGAGCCGAGAGGTCCTCGCCGATGCCCTTGAAGAAATGGATCCGAAGATCCTGGTTTCCATCATAGAAGGAATGGAGCCGGAGACCGCAGCGGACGTCATCGAAGAGATGTCGCCGGACGAAGCGGCGGACTTGATAGCCGATTTGCCCGAGGAGACAGCGAGCGGCATTCTGCGCGAAATGGAGCCGGAATATGAGGAACAGGTCAAAGACTTGTTGGCCCATGAGGAGGATGAAGCCGGTGGTCTCATGACCACCCAATTCGTTGCTCTGGGGCCCGATACAACCGTAGTGGATGCCTTAGCTCACATAAAGCAGAACGTGGACAAAATTGACGCCATATACTACACGTACGTGGTTGACCAAGACTCGCGCCTTCTGGGCGTAGTAAATCTGAGGGAACTCCTCGCACACGCAATATTCACTCCATTGGAAAGGATCATGACGACACGGCTCATCACAGCCAGGGTTGACGATGAAGCGAAAGATTTGGTCGACTTGTTTGCAAAGTATGGGTTTCGGGCGATACCGGTCGTGGACGAAGAAAATCGCATCAAAGGTGTGATCAGATTCAAAGCCCTTCAGGAAATACTCGCTCCGCATCTTGGGAAATAAGTATTGGAGAGTAGATGATGCCAGCAGCCGATAAGTGGCTTGACTCGACCGCTCTCAAGGGGGTCATCAGGAGACGCTGGGTAGCCTTCTGGGGGATCATGGTTATTATGGGACCCGGTCTTATAACGTCGAATGTGGACAACGACGCCGGCGGCATCACCACCTATTCCCTGGCCGGAGCGCGTTTCGGTCTGACAATGCTCTGGTCCATGGTCCCTATCACCCTGATCCTCATAATCGTCCAGGAGATGAACGCGAGGATGGGAGTGGTTTCTGGTAAGGGCCTATCTGATCTAATTCGGGAGCGTTTCGGCGTCAAGATTACATTCTACCTGATGATAGTGCTGATACTGACCAATTTGGGGAACTCCTTGTCGGATTTTGCCGGGATTGCGGCATCTCTGGAAATATTTGGTATATCCAGATACTTGTCTGTTCCGTTAAGTATCTTCTTTCTCATGTGGCTTGCGGTCAAAGGAACTTACAGATCTGTTGAAAAAGTCTTCCTCACAGCGTGCCTCTTCTACATCGCGTATGTCGTCACCGGGTTCTTGGCGCGACCTGATTGGGTTGAGGTAGTGCAGGCGACAACCACGCCCACCCTCAAGATTGAGACCCCATTCCTGGTGATGTTGGCGGGATTGGTGGGAACGACTATCGCTCCCTGGATGCAGTTTTATTTGCAGTCCGCCGTGGTGGACAAGGGCCTGGGAACAAAAGACCTGGGCGCAGCCCGAGTGGACGTGATTATAGGATCCATTGTGGTGAGCGTTGTGGCTTTTTTTATAATCCTGACCTGCGCGGCGACCGTGTTCAAAGCGGGGGTTCAGGTAGAAAAAGCTGAGGATGCCGCACTGGCGTTGCGTCCCTTGGCAGGCGCCTACTGCTCCTGGCTTTTTGCGTTCGGTCTGTTTAACGCGTCTATGTTCGCCGCCGCCATCCTCCCGTTATCCACAGCATATACGGTCTGCGAAGCTTTTGGTTGGGAGTCGAGCCTTGACAAGAAATTCTCGGAAGCGCCTCAATTCTACGGTCTGTATTGTTTTATAATCTTTTTCTCAGGCTTGATCATTCTCGTCCCCAGCGCTCCTCTGGTAACAATCATGTTTGTCTCGCAGGTAATAAACGGTCTCGTCCTGCCCATAGTTCTGTTCTTTATGTTGCTGTTGATTAACGACGCCCAGGTGATGAGAGAACACAGGAACGGACCGATCTTGAACGTCCTATGCTGGGCAACGGCGCTACTTCTGACAATGCTGAGCGTGGTGACGATCTCGTTTACCATCAGAGATCTATTCTCCTAACTGTAAGAAACTTGCGTCCGGAATATCGAACCGGTCAGGGGGGACCAAGTTGGTAGAGTACGCGCCAGCGCGGACGGCGCTGGAAATGGCGAACCAAGTGACTGCCGGCACGGCTGGGGCTGAGTTGGCTGATTAGCCGCAAGTGGCGTAAGATCAGGTTTGAAATATATAGTCAATTATTATAGGATGATGGATTAATTTGTTAAAGGAATATATTGACTTTTAGCTGTGACTCTACTATATTCCAGACCTGTGAGAACGACATTCGGCCAAGAGCCGAAGGTTTTTACCTGAGGCCTCTCCCCTGGATGGACACCCTCCCTCCCCCATAACCCCCCCATCCAGGGACGAGGTCATTTGAATTATCGGGCTTCTATTCAAGCCCAATCTCTTCCCCATGTCAGCGGCGGTCGATCTTTCGGCCGCCGTTGGCGCGTTATTAGGGCCGGCATCCTGCCGGTCTGATTTGATTCCTGAACCGGCAAGATGCCGGTCCCACCTATCAGATGGCAGGCGTGGCAGTCTGTGGGAGATAGGGAGACGAGACAAAGTTATTCACTGTTCCCTTCACGACTGAACAGATCGAGAAGGCCCCTCACACCTTCTTGAACCTGAGATAAGCTCTTTTCAAATATGGTCACGAGATTCAAATATTCTTCCTGCCCGGGGTAATCACCTATGATTTGAACTTGTACCGGTCGATTGAGCCAGTAATAAAAGCCTCTGTCATCCTTGTGCAAGTCGCCGATTCCCACTCGACTGATGAGCGTGCGCTTGAGTCGGCACGGGTCCGGCAAGCGAACGCAGCCGGCAGAGACTGCGCCGGTGGTCTCCGGATTAATGCCCGAGGGATGGGGATACGCTGAAGCCTGAAAACCATGAATGCCAAGTTCATGGTAACGCCGGCACCGCCCTTCCCTTTCGCATAAAAGCAGCGGCGCAAAGAAGCCATTGTACAGGGCTTGAATACGCTCATTTTTTGACCCGAAAAATACGACATCCGGATAGCAATAAATGTGATTAATGACAAAGCGGCCCACAGGCGTAGGGGAATTAATATCGCCGAGGCCGACCTCCGTTTCATATACGTTGTCAATCGCCCCATCCGCTCCTTCGCATTCCATGGTTAATCGAAAGGTGGATCTGTCTATTATAATCTTTAACCCCAGGCACTTTTGTGCCGAAGTCCTGTCCACATAATCCAAGCTCAATTCACGCCAATCCTTGTACAGTGGAGGAAGGCACGGATCGTCGGGAGGGTTTGGGAGCTTTTGTCCGGAAATCAGGTCCTGGACTGATATAGACAAATCAGGCAGAGCGCCAGGGGTTGTTATGTAGCCGAACTCGGGGCTGTATTTTATTGGCTCCCCCACAGCGGCCGTCACCAGGATACCCTCGGAGGAGCCAGCCTCCCCCATGGCGTGCCCCGTAAGGAATAACGCGAACAGGCAAAATCCGGCTATGGTTATACACCGTTTCATGAATTTACGTCCCGGAAAAATCGAAACTGCCAATAACAGAATATTCTGCTCCCGTCGGTTTCAGAATGCTCTCGAACAAAACCGCGTGATCAGCTACAAATGTCGGCCCGGAAATATCCATGCTTTGGCGAACGGCTTCAATGAGGTCGCCGCAATTCTTGTTCGAGCGAACTCGTCCTAGCGTGAGATGAGGAGTGAGTGATCGCTTCTCGCGCTGAAAACCAAGAGGGTCTAGAATTTCATCCACCTTGGACGCGAGCCGCGGCGTTATGCTCTCGGGATCATCAAGGCCGGCCCAGATGACGCGCGGTCTTGCCAATCCGGGAAACGCGCCAAGCCCCAACACCCCTAAAGGGAATGGTTTCTGTACTGCGAAAACGAGTCGCAAATCACGTTCAATAATCGGAACGAGATCGGTGTCCACGTACCCAAGAAATTTCAAAGTCAGATGGATTCCATTGGTTCTTACCCATTTCACATCTGCTCCACATTGTTTCAGTCGGGAAGAAATGTCTTCCAGGAATTCCTTCACGCTGTCGGGCAATTCTATCGCTATAAAGGTCCTGATCTTATGTGCATCGGTCTTCATTACCTCACCGTGTTCCCCTTAAAGTGGGGTTCCAATACCATATTTGGTCTGGGCGGCGGAATACATTTTTTGCGCGTCAGGCAGTGACTCCAACATCTTCCGGACGCGTTCCTCATTAGCAGGGTGCGTCGACAGCCAAACCGGAATGGGAGGTTTCCTGATTTTTGACATTCTTTCCCACAGCCGTGGGGCTTCCGCCGGATCATAGCCGGCCCGCGCCATATATAACTGTCCTATTTTGTCGGCCTCAAACTCATGGATCCTGCTGTACGGCAAAACTATTCCCAGAGTTGCGCCCAACCCCACAGCCCCCAACAATACTCTGGTTTTATTGTCCAATTTTCCTTCCTTTTGTTTCAGCATTTCTCGACCAACATCGATGACGCCGTGGAGAGCCACCTGCTGGCTCAGCCGTTCTCCGCTGTGTCTGGTGACAGCGTGGGCGATTTCATGTCCTAGAATGGCCGCCAGACCTGCCTCGTTCTTGGCGTACGGCGCTATTCCCGAATGCACGATTATCTTTCCGCCCGGGAGGCAGACCGCATTTGGATCATCCCGATCGACGACTCGCACATCCCACTTGAATCCAGGTTTGTCGATGGTTTCCGCGGCCTTAGCCACACGGTCCGTTATCCTTCTGACAATTTCGACTAGGCGCTTGTCCTTGGATTCCGGCTCACGGACCACTATTTCATTAAAGGCCTGTGATCCCAGTCCATTGAGCCGACTATCCGACACCATGTTAAATTGACGCCGCCCGGTATGCGGAACTGTAGCGCACCCTAGAAGCAGCGGCAAAAATACGAGGAACCAGAACAACCGCCGCATGATCAATGAGAGCTTTTTCCTCTTTGCCCCGGACATCACTTGATTTATCAGGTAGTTCATGCTAATCTTGTGTACAAAGCGTTCGTTCCGTCCGGAGGTGAGCATTGAAATGTGAGAAATGCGGTTATATAAGCTTTGATTACAACGTCTTATGTCCGCAATGCAACAAGGATCTGTCATCGGTTCGCAATAGACTCGGAATTCATCAGGAGCCGCCGGAGACGGATTTCGATGAGCTTTTCTCAGGAACATCAGGCGCTTACCGGACCAGAGATTCTGTTGACTCATCTGACGCGGAACTGGATCTTGACGCTATGGGGGAAGCGGAACTCGATCTTGACGACATGAGTGAAGAATTCGAATTTACGCTGGATGATTAATCAATGCCTCGCCTGAGCCTATAGTGATTGTCGAACTCCTTCAATAACACGGTTTCAACACGGCATATACGATTCAATTCTACGCCTGCTCTTCCAACGGCCAGCGCCCCTTCTCCTGAAGCACTTCTCTAAGTACTTTCAGGGCCTGATTAACCACAGGCATTCCACCATAAATTCCGCACTGAAAAATGACTTCAGCCACTTGCTGAGGATTGCAGCCGACGTTTAAAGCGCCGTACATGTGGAGTTTAAGTTCTTCGGTCCTGCCCAGCACGGTCAATGCAGCCACTGTAATCAATTGGCGAGTCTCGTGCGGGATGCGTTCCCGTCCATACATCTTTCCCGTTATGAATAGGGAAAGTTCACGTGCAATACCTTTGTCAAACGCGCGCCAGAGATCGAATGGTCGCTCGTCAGGGAAGTCGTCAAAATAAAGTTTTGCTACCTGCGCGGTCTTTTCTTTAATGTCTTCGCCCATGAACACCTCGAATAAGAGTTATGTAAACGGAATGCCTCAGACGTGATCAATCATCATACCATCATACGCGACCAAAACGCGCCCCGGCACATCATAATCCAAGCAGATTCGTTCCACACACTGCTGCCATTCCTCCTGGCATGTGGGGATCGGGTAAGGTTCGCCCGTGGCCGGATCTGAGAGCGGCGACAAGGGGCCCAATTTCTTCAAAGAATTGTTGCACGGATCACCCAGGACCCGGTCTGCGTCAGAGATATGTACAAGATAGGACGCGATTTTTGGCCGCCAGCTCTTGATGTAATCCATCGCTCGTTGGAAGCTCATGTGGTTTGGCCGATTCTCGCGCGGTTCATTTAACCAATGAGATTGAACGATCAAAATATCCGGTTCCGATAGCTCGGGGATTTCTTCTTCTACACGGATCAGATCTGAGGTAGACTACTCTGAAGGCCTCGTTACCGCCCCTGTCGTCTTCCAAAGCATAACCGACTGATCCTGCCGCCGATGGGCCATGGAACGTCTTGAACGGGATTATCCGAGTCTTGATCCCTTGCAAGGGTAATCCCGGGGCGGCTGTGCGTTTCTCTATCAGCGAGCCCAATAAATAACCAAAACGCGCCTCGATACTATGCCACGACTTCTCCGTAGCGTAGACCGGGATGGGCGCCCAAGCGTCAGGCGAAACGGATCTTCTAAATGCCAGCAGGTCGTCCATCCCTAGGAAATGATCGCCATGCTCGTGCGTGATAATTACCGCGTCCGGCCGAGTCATGGCGCATTGCCTCATCTGTAAATTGACATCCGGCCCGCAGTCAACCAAGATGGTTTCTAGGCCTCTCACGAGAAGAGATGTGCGCGTACGGCGCTCACCCAAATCCATCATCTTCCGACATACGGCGCACCGACATGAGTGCTCGGGGACGCTCCACGCGCTGCCTGTGCCTAGAAACGTGATTTCCATGCCTTCAGCCCCGGGGAAAAGCAAATTGAAGTATTCTGATCAACGTCATTTCGGCGCCGAAAAAATTACTCTGATGTCTCTAATCGGCTGACAAATGTCGCGTCGAGAGAATGATTCCTGGTTGAAGATTTTACTTGCCTCGATAGACTATAAGGCCATGGGAGAGATCATAAGGGGAAAGAGCAACGGTGACACGGTCGCCCAAAAGCACTTTGATTCGGTACCTGGACATCCTGCCCGAGAGCTTAGTTCTGATACTTCTTCCGTCGTCAGTTTCAACCTGATACATTCCACCTGAATGGACCTTTACGACTGTTCCCTCTATTTTTACATTATCTTCTCTACTCACCTGCGAGTTTTTCCTCCGTTATTGTCTGCCTGATGATCCGGAACCTCCCAAGGTCGTCCGCCAAGTATGCACGGCTACGGGATTTGCAAAGCGCTGGATAGCAACTAACACCTATCTTTCTTATTTGTCAAACCATCTTTCTATAAGTTTCTCTGACGCGCGCCAAATCCTCGGGGGTATCGACTTCGATAGAATCCTTATCTGTTACCACCACTTTGACCCGATATCCGTTTTCCAGGGCTCTCAACTGCTCCAATCGTTCGGCCTGTTCCAGCTTGCCTCTGGGAAGTCCAGCGAATACTTGTAAGAAATCATTACGGTATGCGTAAATCCCGTGATGTTTATAATATACCGGCTCCAAGGTTGAATCCCCAAAGTATGGAATTGTCGAACGAGAAAAATAGATCGCATAATCTTCATTGTCCACCACCGTTTTTACGGCGTTAGGATGGGTTATTTCTTCGTCTCTCACTATTTTGTAAATCAATGTGCTCATGGGGACTTCCGGATTGGAAATTAGCGGCTTTACCACCTCTTCCACCATGGCCGGCTCAAACAGAGGCTGATCACCCTGTATGTTGACCGCAATATCGTTTCCTGCCAGACCTATCTCACGGGCCGCTTCCGCTATTCTGTCAGTCCCTGACGCATGATCCAAGGAGGTCAAGACCCCTCTGCCCCCATGCTTTTCAACGACCTCCAAAATCTCCTGAGAGTCGGTGGCCACGTAGACTTCATTCAAGAGGGAGCACCTAATAGCCCTTTCGAAGACCCTCATTACCATGGGGCGTCCAAGGATGTCCGCCAGTGGTTTTCCTGGAAAGCGCGTGGACTCGGCCCTTGCGGGAATGAATCCTATGATCTTAAAGGGTTGTTCAACCATAATTGGACGCTAAGACTAGACTGAATACCTCGAAGGTCGATCGGATTTGACTTGGAAAACTTCCGGACATTGTCGGAATCCGGATAATTCCACTGGCGGCGGCCTATAATATCTCCTCCGCAGCCGCTTGTAATTCCATTACTATTCGTCTGATAAGGTCTTCATCCATCTGCAACGACACCGGAATGACCACCAATTTTTCCACTATCGCAGCGCTGGCGGGCAGCATGTCCGGTGAATATCTGAAATCCCCTCCGTAAGCAGGCCCTGAAAAGGGAAATTCACCACCCCGGGCAGTCTTCCGACCAATGAGGTGTTCCCAGTTCGAGAGGAAATGCCAAAAGTTGTCCCTGAAATAGATGGCGCTCAGGCCCTTCCCGGCCAAATATCGCTGAAACGCTTTCGCTTTGTCCGCGTCCGGAAGACTAAAACAGATGTGTGTATATGTGTCTTTGCCGTTTTCCGGAAGCGCTCTCATGGTTATTCCGTCGATGCTTTCCAATGTTTCACGTATCAGTCTCTGATTTTCCTGTTGACGTTGTATCATGTCGTCCAACTTGCTCAATTGTGCAATTCCGAGAGCCCCCTGCAGTTCATTCATACGATAATTGACACCCAGGAAGCTCCGACCTTCCAAGGCCCTTCCCACGTTGGGATTGTGGTCGTGGCCGTGATCGGAATATTCCGACATCTTTACGTACAGGTCTCGATCATTGGTTACCACCATACCGCCTTCACCGGTGGTGACCGTCTTATAAAAGTCAAAAGAAAACGTTCCAATATTCCCCCAGGTGCCGACTTTCTTGCCGCCCACCGCCGCCCCGACAGCCTGGGCTGTATCCTCAATCACCTTGAGATCATGTCTACGGGCAATTTCGATGATCTCCTGAATACGAGCAGGCGAGCCAAGCATGTGCACAGGAATCACTGCTTTGGTTTTTTCGGTGATTTTCTTTTCGAAATCAGCAGGATCCAAGTTGAGGGTTTCGTCAATCTCAGCCGGTACGGGTACAGCGCCTGATTCAATTATGGCTTCAAAGGTGGCCACAAATGTGAACCCCTGCGTAATTACTTCGTCACCGGCCCTAATTCCCAGTGCGGCAAGAGATGTCATCAGGGCCGTCGTGCCCGATGTTACCGCGTGCGCATATGCCGCGCCTGTATATTGCGCAAAATTGTCCTCAAATTCTTTAACTTTATAAACCCCTTTGCGTTCAGTGTTGAATTCATAACGAAAGAGGATGCCGGTATCCAGCACTTCGTTTATCTGTTCCTTTTCAGCTTCCCCCATCCATTCATGACCAGGCATTGAATTCTCCTCAATTTTCAGTTCGAACTCGAATCAATCCTGTCGCACAGCTCATGGCCGGCGCCCGCAATCACCCAAATGCCCTTTCATAGATCTTTTGCGCCTCTTCAAGTCCGAGAGTCCTAGGGTTATTCTCCACAGGTCGAGTGACCTTAAGAGCGCCTTCGGCCAGCATGGGGATATCGGCTCTGGGTATCCCCAGGGCCGATAGGCTGGACGGGATTCCAATATCCCAGCTAAGCGTTTGGACAGCTTCCACGACGTAATCGGCAGCTCGCCAAGCAGGCATTCCTTCCACCGGTTCCCCCATGGCGTGGGCAATCATGGCAAAGTGGGTCTGCGCCGCCGGCAAATTAAAATCCATCACGTGGGGCAAAAGCACGGCATTTGCCAAGCCGTGCGGAATCCTGTAATTGCCACCCAACGGATATGCCAAGGCATGAGCTGCGCCCACTCCAGCATCGGCCAAGGCCATTCCGCCTAGAACACTGCCTAGCAGCATCTTCTCCCTGGCCTCAAGATCATGCCCGTGAAAAACCGCCTGTCGCAAATTTCCCGCGATGAGATTGACCGCCCTCAACGCCAGCGCTTCTGTGAAAACGGTAGACGATCTACTCGTGACGGACTCGATGGCATGTGTCAGGGCGTCCATCCCTGTGAAAGCAGTAATATCGGGGGGGAGAGAGACAGCAAGCTCCGGGTCCAAGATGGCTTGGTCCGGAAAGAGATAACGGCTGTTGATTCCTCCCTTGACTCCTGTTTCCCTGTTAGTAAAGACAGCGGTGAAAGTTATTTCAGATCCGGTGCCGGCTGTAGTGGGTATCATAATAGTAGGGGTCCCGGGCAATTCCACACGATCTAGGCCGACATATTGCTCTGCATTACCTTCATTGGTTATAAGTATGGCCGCTGCCTTGGCCGTATCCATGGCCGACCCGCCTCCCATTCCGATCACGATATCGGCCTGCAGCCCTCTTCCCAGATTCGCAGCTTCGTCGGCGTTATCCAGATATGGTTCAGGATCTACTCTTTGAAAAACCTCCCCGACCAAACCTGCTTCAGTGAGGCTCGCCAGGGCGTGTTCCAGCAGCCCATAGGCTTCCAACGCAGGGTCGGCCACCAAAAGGAATCTGGCTCCACCCGCATCACGAGCGAGTTCACCCAAACTAGAAACTGAGCCTCGTCCGAAATGGATGTTAGTACTGATATGAAAATTCCGAAGATCTTCAGCCATCTGAACCTCGCTCGTCCGGGAGTGTCATCCCTACTTAGAAAGGTCAGTTTATAGCAAAAAACCCGCTCGTGGGCAAGCGAAGAAAACTCTTACGTATTAATCGGCCTTATGATATGTATAAAAGTTTCAAGATAAGTATGCAATTAGGAGAATCCTTCGGTGCTGGAGATCCTTACCAAGGGCTTTCGGGACGCTCAACAATATCTTCAAGGGATGCGCACCCTGAATGAGGAAAATCTTGCGGAAGCCTTGAAGATGATTCGCGTTGCGCTCCTGGAAGCTGATGTAGAGTTTCAGGTGGCCCGTTCTTTCATCGACCAAGTCAAAGAGCAGGCGTTAGGGCAAGTTGTTCAGGTAAAGGTAAAACATAAGGACAGAAAGCTAAGCATAGCGCCTGGTCAATATTTCATAAACCTGTGCCACAAAGAATTGATCCGCCTCATGGGACCGGCCGACTCCTCACTGAATTTGCGAACTAAACCAGTTAGCAGCCTGATGATGGTCGGCCTCCAGGGTTCCGGAAAAACCACGACAGCCGCCAAGCTGGCTCGCTTATTGACGAAAAGCGGGAAGAAGCCCATGCTCGTAGCTGCGGACGTCTACCGCCCGGCGGCCGTGGAACAGCTTCGCAAACTGGGCGCCGATCTCAACATTCCCGTCTTTGCGGATGGCGGCGCCGAACCTCCGGCAATCTGCAAAGAATCTATGCGTGAAGCGGCAATAAATGGCTGCGATGTCGCCATCTTCGACACTGCCGGACGTTTGACCGTGGACGAAGCGCTTATGGAGGAACTCCGCAGCATACGGGAACTCACCACCCCTGATGATATTCTGTTGGTTTGCGACGCAATGATCGGCCAGGATTCAGTAAATATCGCGAAATCCTTTAACGAGCGAATCCCATTGACCGGGTTTATTCTGACCAAGCTGGACGGTGACGCCCGGGGCGGCGCGGCCCTTTCAATAAAGGAAGCGACTGGAGTCCCGATCAAATTTGTGGGCATGGGCGAGGGGCTGGATAGGCTGGAAGAGTTTCGGCCGGAAGGGCTGGCTTCCAGGATACTCGGGTTCGGCGATGTTGTCGGCCTGGTAAAAGACTTTGAAGAGGTCGTAGACGAGAGGCAAGCGGAAGAAGACGCTGCGCGCATGCTCAAGGGCCAGTTCTCTTTGACGGATTTCTTGGGCCAAATAAAGGCGATCAAGAAGATGGGGCCCCTTCAAGATCTCGTCGAGAAGCTCCCGTTTTTTCCCGGCGGACTTCCCGGATCTGCGCAAGTGGATGACTACGAACTAGTGCGGGTCGAGTCCATAATTAATTCGATGACGCCGACGGAACGTCGAAAGCCTGATATATTGGATCAAAGCAGAATCAATCGAATTGCCCGGGGGGCAGGTCGAAAGGAAACCGAGGTAAAAGATCTGCTCACGAAATTCAAAGATATGCGTGATCTGATGTCAGCAATGGGCGGAGGTAAAATACGGGGCCGCTGGAAAGGGATCAAAGGACTAAAACAAATGTTTGGGGCAGCTCCCGGTAGCCCGGGTTCAGAATCTATGCAAAACCCCGCGAATCCTTTCGGTCTCCCGGAGGTCAAAAAAGGCAAGGTCACGTCTCAAAAGGCCCTGGAGAAACAGAGAAAGAAGAGTAAATTGGCGAAAAAGGCTCGAAAAAAGTCGCGAAAAAGATAGGGGTTACCTGTGAGCGTTTTCCGACGAAGAGCATGTCACTAACCGCTAGTCAATATGGAGGGGAGTTATGATCATCTGGTATCTCATCGCAATGATTATTCTGGGTTTATTGGGGGCGGCGCTCAGCCACTACAAAGCAAATTACTATCTCAGTGTGGTCGATGACATTTTGGGTCGAGAAGAGGATGAAAAGCCGGAGACTCGTCTTGGCAGGGGGTTCGTTTACGGCTTTTTCTTTCCGATCTATTTCGTTTTGCTCCTTTCGGGTGTTCTGGTTCTTGTGGCCTTTCTCATCACCGTGGGTATTATTGCAGCTGTCGTCTTTGTGATGGTATGGGTTTCCGAAAAAATTCTGCCGTATGATTGGTTCGGTGACATTATGGCTCGGCTGTTTGAAAAGATAGGGTTGAAGGGAGCCGTGGCGCCGGCTGAGGAACCCAAGACCGTGATTCCCGTTCCCAACGAGCCCACTACCCCCGCGCAAGAGCCGCCTGCGCCGCCTGCGGGACCCGCTGAGGCGCCCCCAAAACCTGAGGACGCCCCGTAAGAAATGGCTTAATCGGAACTGGGCTTCAATAGACAAATTGTTTTGATGGCCTGTCGCTGATTAATTGATCAATCGAGGAAATTATTATGGCAAACAAGAGGCTCGAAGAATTAGTCAAATGGACCGCTCAACTCTGTCAGCCGGAAAGCATTCATTGGTGCGACGGATCCGGGCAGGAATATCAAGCAATGTTGAAGCTGATGGCACATAGTGGCACAGCTATTTGCATGAATCCCGGCAAGCGGCCCAACAGCATTCTTGTTCGGTCCGATCCTATCGATGTAGCTCGCGTTGAGGATCGCACGTTCATCTGTTCCAGGCGTCAGGAAGATGCGGGCCCGACGAACAACTGGGCCGAACCAACGGAAATGAAAAATAGGCTGACTCAACTCTTTTCAGGGTCTATGAAGGGCCGCACGCTTTATGTGATTCCATACAGTTTGGGGCCCGTCGGGTCGCCGATGGCCAGTATTGGAGTTGAGCTGACTGACTCCCCTTACGTTGTCGCCAATATGCGCATCATGACTCGAGTCGGCTCAAGGGTTGTTGATACACTAGGCGCAAATAAGGAATTCGTATTCGGTCTTCATTCCGTGGGCGCGCCCTTGGGCGATGGACAGCCGGACTCTCCGTGGCCATGTCATCCGGAGCACAAGTTCATCTGCCATTTTCCGGAAACACGAGAGATTTGGTCTTTCGGCTCCGGTTACGGTGGGAATGCGCTGTTGGGAAAGAAATGCCATGCGTTGCGTATTGCATCGGTTCTGGCGCGGGATGAAGGCTGGCTGGCGGAGCACATGCTGATTCTGAAACTTACGAATCCGGAGGGGCAAACCCACTATATAACAGGCGCGTTCCCGTCGTCTTGCGGCAAGACTAATCTAGCCATGCTTATCCCGACGATCCCTGACTGGAAAGTGGAAACTATAGGTGATGATATTGCGTGGATGAACTTCGGACCCGATGGCTGGCTGTACGCTATTAACCCCGAGGCCGGGATATTTGGCGTAGCTCCGGGAACCAGCGAGAAATCCAACCTCAACGCGATGGGCGCCGTCGCCAAGAATACCGTCTTCAGCAATTGCGCGTTAACGACTGATTGCGACGTGTGGTGGGAGGGCATGACCGATGAAGAACCGGCTCGGCTTACCGACTGGCTAAGAAGACCTTGGCGGCCGGGCTGTGGCCGCACAGCGGCTCATCCGAATGCCAGATTCACGACCCCCGCGAGCCAATGCCCTGTGATTGCGCCGGAATGGGAGGACCCCAATGGAGTTCCGATCAGTGCGATGCTGTTCGGCGGTCGACGTTCCGGGGTCGTCCCGTTGGTGACAGAAGCCTTTGACTGGGAGCACGGAACATTTCTCGGATCCATAATGAGCAGTGAAACCACTGCCGCGGCTGCCGGGCAGGTCGGGCAGCTACGTCGAGACCCTATGGCTATGCTCCCCTTCTGCGGGTACCATATGGGAGATTACTTCCATAACTGGTTGAAAATCGGCACCTCAGCCGATCCCGATAAACTGCCGAAGATCTACTATGTGAATTGGTTCCGGCGAGGAGCCAAGGGCGATTTTTTGTGGCCAGGTTACGGAGAAAACAGTCGCGTGCTCAAATGGATTCATGAGCGCGTGAGCGGCTCCGCTCCGGCCATAGATACGCCTATTGGTCGGCTTCCGCCTCCCGGTCATTTGGATGTCACCGACCTCGATCTGAAATCGGAAGCGCTTGACGAGCTATTGAAGGTTGATATCGAAGCCTGGCTCAAAGAGACACCGCTGATTAAAGAACACTTCAAACAGTTTGGAGACCGATTGCCGGAAGCTTTGAATAACCAGCTCGCGAATCTGGAAGAACGTCTCCGAAGGGCCAAGGCATAAGATCCGATCTCGGATCTAGTGTTGGTCCCCTACCCTGTCGAAGCTTCCGGAAAGCAATGACCGATTTGATCCGGCGTGACGCAGCCAGCGTCCATGAAGAGGGTCTCATTCCAGGAAGAGCTTTTGGGCGCCGGCAGAAACAGCGCATAAGATCATTCGTCCACATGCCTATGTCCGATTCAGCCAGGCGCCACGTTTCAAGTTACTGACTACCTGGCGCGCCAACCATAAAGAAACCGCTCCTGACCAATTTGCGGTCTTCACAGGGGATGCGGACAAGACGCGCGTTTGTGAGATTTATTGCCTTTTGATGGTAAAATGTATACCTCTTTTTCTGCCGAATGGGTCGCGGATTCAAAGATCCGGCGGAGCACTAGCATTGATTCGGCCGTTTGCAAGGGTTGAACGATTGAGCATTTCAGTCAATTTCGAGCGTGCGACAAAACGCCCGTTCTTTTCACCCGGGTCAATTTGGGCGCCTGTGTTGACGGCGTGTTGCCTAATTTTTTCTGTCGGTGTCGCAGGCTGCGTACCCGCATTCCTGCAAAAGCAAACAGAAATTCCGCTTGAAAAAGGAGCTACAGAGAAGTCCGAACTCTTGAAGCCCAAAGTAAGTGAGGATAGTGAGAGCGGCGCCGCTCGGACCGGTCAAGAAGATCCAAAAATCTCAAGCAACAGCAAGAATCCTTCTCGGCTCGCCTCAGCAAACCCTGCCTCCAAGCCTGATAAGCAAGACTCATTTCTATCGGCGAAATCGGGAAAACCCAAACCGGAGGACACGAAATTTGATTCCGATTCCGCGATTGAAAAAGGCGAAACATCGGACCCTGCGAGGAGAATAGCAGCTAAGAACGAAAATCCGAGCGCCTCGTCCGAAGCCGATGACGCAGGGCAGACGAAATCCAAAGGGCCATTCAAACGTCATGATCATACCAAGTATCTGGAAATGATAAAGAATAAGGCGGTGGATCTGGTCAATTCGGACAAAGAATCGAACCATGCGGCAATTTGCAAGGACATGATCACCGATCAATGGTCGCTGACGCTTTATTATGTGAAGGAAAAGACCTACAAGTTCATTACTTACGCTTGGGATGAGATCGATGATAACTGGAAGGAATCCTTTGCGTCCGGTAAGCGGCCGCTCTCGGGTCTGAAAAAGCATCTTAAGTACTCATCTTCGGGCAAAGACTGCAAGGTTCTCAAGAAGGAGCGACGATAATGCGGGCTTTGACCCCGTGTCACTATAGGATTTCATATGTTATAATTGGCATGTTTTGTTGGATCGAGGGTAGGCGCGAGTCCATTCGATTTTCCGTATGCCGAGAGCAGGAGGTAACGAAGTGCTTACTAACGCAAATCATGGATTGCACAAAACATTAGGCGTGAGCGTTGGCCCAATCTACTATGACACACTCGTCTTTTTGTGCGTGTCTGCGATTATTCTTTTCGTGACCGCGCCGTCGTTCGCTTCTCAGACGAGAGATCAATGTGAAAAATGCTGTAGAAGTTCGATCCAAGATGAATACTACAGTGAACAATGCAGACTAAAATGCTTTCGCAATCCGAACCACTGCGCGGATCAGAAATCCAAGCACGAAGCTCGAGAAGAAGCCCCCTCACCGAGCCCGACGCATAGAGAAAGGGTTCGGCGCCCTGCAGTGTCTCCCGGTTCTACGCCGCCGCGCGTTTCGGGACCGCCGCCTTCGGCGCCGAGAGCCGTGGGACCGCCACCCGGTGGGCCGGCCATGACAGGACCGCCCACAGCAGCGCACAGGCCACCGACGCAACCGCCAACAGGCGCTGGTCAAGGCATGACTCCGAGACAAGCCTCCCAGCGCGGTATGTTGGTGTTTCCAAGCCCTCTGAACTTGGCGCCCGGTCGAGAATCAGAAGCCGCTGGACAGATATTGAATCTCAACGGTATATCTCCCCAGCACCCCAATTATCAGGCAGGTGTTCAGGCTATAACGGCCATCTTGCAGAATTTCGCTCGTAATAATCCTTCAGGCGGTAGCTTGCCTACCGATGAAATGCAGAAAGTAATCGTACAGTTGAAATAGTGAGGTCAGTAGCACCGGCGTCTTGCCGGTCCTGTGACGACCCTCAGCGTGCGATTGCAGTAATCGGATCGCCCCTAACCGGCAGGGCCGGCAACATGCCGGTCCTACTGACCTTTCACTTCCAGGAACGTGAAATTTCGAAATCTCATACTAATTTCTCTGGTCACTCTCCCCCTGTTCTCTCTGCCGGTCTTGTCGATCTCAGATTCGGAGGTTGCGCCGGAGCAGGCTCCCAAGTCTCGACTGTTCCCGTTACCCGAAGAAGGACCAAAGCCTCAAGAGCCTTTGTATCCCGAGTGGTGGGGTAAGCCGCCAAAGGTCCCTGAAGGCGTTCCCTGCGAAGATCCGGGGAACTGCGTTCGGTGCCATCAAACCAGCGCTCACATGGATCGTCCTCATGCAATTGCATGTGTCCGCTGCCATGGAGGCGCCGCTGAGGTTCGAGACAAAGCAAAGGCCCACGAGGGGCTGAGGCGCGATCCCGGCGACCTACGAGTAGCAGAAGAAACGTGCGGAAAGTGTCATCCCGACGAGACGGCGCGGGCGCTCCGTTCGCCCATGGCGCTGGCCCCGCGAATGATAAATCATACGAGGTTCGCATTCGGCGCACAGAAGGACTCGACAGCTAATTACGCGGTCAGAGATGTCCAAGGGCTTAAACAGGTCCCCCACCCCGAAAAATCATCCAACTTGGGGGACGATCTGCTAAGACGCTCTTGTCTGAGATGTCACCTGTACACTTCCGGTTCTGATAGAGCCGGTGAGCGCCGAGGCCAAGGTTGCTCCGCGTGTCACGTGGCTTATCCGAACGGTCCTGACGACAAACGGTGTGTCCACCGGATAATTCGTAATGTGGGTACCACGGCCTGCCTCAAGTGCCACAATGGGAATCACGTAGGAGCTGATTACGTGGGGCTGTTCGAAAAGGACTCAGAGCGTGGATTTCAGGCGCCTTTTGCGCAAGGACGCCAAGCCCCTAGAATTTATGGCTCGGAACAGCATCGCCTGGCGTCTGACATTCACTTTCAGGCAGAAATGGGATGCTCTGATTGCCACATCCTCGATGAAATCCACGGCGCCGGAGAGATTTCGAAATCAGCAATTAACCAAGTTAAAATATCGTGTCAAAGCTGTCACGTGAGTGGGGACCATCCTGCAATTACCAAAACGGAGGACGGAGGGATGATCTTACTTGGCAGTGGCGGCCGAACCATACCCAAATGGAATCCTGATCTGATCCCCCACAGGATAAACGAGCACCGGCTGAAATTGAGATGCTCTGCTTGCCATGCGCCTTGGTCGTTTCAAGACTACGGGCTGCATTTGATGCTCGAAGAGAGACCCGATTATTGGAAGTGGGCCCCGACCGCGGCTCAAAATGATCCTCAGATCCAGGAACTATTGTATCGAAATATAGGAACTGCGGCGGAGCTGGTTTCACCGAGTGACGGCCCCATGCCCCCGCGGCCGCAGGCTCAATGGGAGCCTCCGTTCACCAAGGACTGGCTGACGGGAGAGACGCGGCCAGGAGCTTGGTTTCGAGGCTTCACGGCCAGGCGATGGTCTAGGCCGCCCTTGGGGTTAGACCATAGAGGTAAAGTCTCGGTGATGCGCCCCATGTTCCAGTATGTCATTTCTCACGTAGACGCCGACGAAAATCTTGTGGTGGACCGGCACATTCCGCGTACGGCCGCGGGATTTCCCGCTTTGATATTCAATCCTTATACGCCTCATACAACGGCTCGTTTTGGTAGGGCCTGCCAGGACTGCCACGGCAGTCCCAAGGCCGCGGGACTGGGCGCAGGTTTCATGGGAATCGAAAAGGACGAATTTAATAGCATTTGGAGACCGGAACAGAAAGTTCCCGGCCATAGCTTCGTTTGGGATGCCCTCCTGAACCGGAACGGCGCCACCTTACAATTCAGTAGCTACCCCGGCGCCGGCCCGCTCGGCGCTAGGACCTTGAATGCGCTTCTCAAGCCGTCAGCACGTCAGCGGGCCATGTGGTATCGCTATTTGAAAGGCGAATAGGGAGGGAGCCCCTTGACACCAGCCGGGGCCAAACGCTATTTTAGCTTGTCAACTACTCCGGGAATGCGTGACTATATTTCGGATGGTGGGTGAAGGAAAAAAGCGAAAATGAAAATTACGGCCGAGCAAGTAGATTATGTCGCGCTCTTGGGAAGGCTCTCTCTGGAGCCCGAAGAGAAGAAGAAGTACCAGGCGCAACTGGATGATATCCTGAAATACATGGAAAAACTGGCCGAGGTTCCCACCGACGATGTAGAACCTATGGCCGGTACTGTAGAACTCTATACCCCGCTGCGAGAAGATGTGGTCCAGCCATCGTTGCCGCTGGAAGAAGCGCTGGCCAACGCTCCGGCAAAGACCGGAACAGCGTTTCGCGTGCCAAGAGTTATTGAGTAATCTTCGAATCTGTACCCGTCAATTCCGAAAGCCTTATGGGGGGATCAGAAACGAAGTGACCATAAACTGCTGATGTCTCAGGACCGGTCTTCGGACTGAGAATTGCCGGAAGGAAACGAAAATTGGCCGATCTTTGCGACATGACCGCATTCGAGTTGTCACGGCTGCTAGGCGCTAAGAAAGCCAGCTGTGTGGAGATTACCCGCTCCGTGCTGGACAGAATTGACGCTGTAGAAGCGAAGATTAACTCGTACATAACTGTGGATCCGGAAGCCGCTCTGCAAATGGCTGCGAAGGCCGATGCGAAACTGGCGTCAGGCCTCGGCCGGAGGCTGACGGGAATCCCCATCGCTGTAAAGGATAACATGTGCGTCAGAGGTCGGCGTACCACTTGCGCATCGAAAATCCTGGAGAATTTCATTCCTCCTTATGACGCGACGGTTGTGCGTCTTATCAAAGATGAGGGGATGGTGATTCTGGGAAAAGCAAACATGGATGAGTTTGCGATGGGGTCATCAACGGAAACATCTTTTTGGGGAACAACTCGAAATCCCTGGAACCTGGAGATGATACCCGGAGGTTCCAGCGGAGGCTCAGCCGCGGCAGTGGCAGCGGGTGAAGCGATAGTGGCCCTGGGATCGGACACCGGCGGTTCCATAAGACTGCCGGCCTGTTTCTGCGGCGTGAGCGGCATGAAACCAACTTACGGGTCGGTTTCGCGTTACGGACTCGTAGCCTATGCGTCGAGTCTGGATCAAATCGGACCTATCGCGCGGGATGTTACGGATCTGGCTCTGCTGCTTAACCTGGTCTGCGGTCATGATCCTGCTGACTCCACGTCAGTCCCGAGAGAATACCCGGATTTCACCTCCTTCCTCGACAAACCCATCAAAGGTATGACATTGGGTATCCCCAGAGAGTTCTTCGCCCAATTACAGGATAGAGACGTAAACAGAGCGCTCGCCGAAACACGCAAGGTGTTCGAAGACCTGGGAGCAAAATTCGTCGAATTGTCATTGCCCCATCTCGATTATGGTATAGCGGCCTATTACGTGATTGCCCCCAGCGAAGCGTCCTCGAACCTTGCCCGATATGATGGCGTAAAATATGGCCACAGAGCGACGAAATTCGACGGCATGATAGATATGTATAGTAAAACCCGCGCTGAGGGATTCGGTAACGAGGTCAAGCGCAGGATCATGCTGGGGACTTACGCGCTCTCGTCGGGCTATTACGATGCCTACTATCTAAAAGCCGCTAAGATCCGCACACTTATCACCCAGGATTTCAAGAAGGCCTTCGAATCTTGCGACGCGATACTTTGTCCGACGGCACCGACACCGCCATTCAAAATCGGCGAAAAAGTGGATGATCCCATTCAGATGTACTTGACCGATGTTTTTACAATTCCGGTGAACATGGCCGGCCTGCCAGGCATGGCGATTCCGGGAGGATTTTCCGAACAGGGCCTCCCCATAGGATTCCAGCTTGTGGGGTCTCATTTCGAGGAAGGCCGCCTGATTCAATTGTCTTCAGCGTTTCAGAAAATAACGGACTATCACCTCAAGAGACCTTCTCTATAGGATAGAATCATGGATTACGAGGCAGTTATCGGGTTGGAAGTGCATGCCCAACTTCTCACGGATTCCAAGGCGTTTTGTTCTTGCACAACACGTTTCGGGAATGAGCCCAACAGCAACACGTGTCCCATTTGCCAGGGTATGCCGGGTGTTCTTCCTGTGCTCAACCGAAAAGCGCTCGAGTTCACAGTGCTTATGGCAATAGCCTGCAACTGCGCAATCAATGAAATCAGTAGATTCGCCCGAAAGAACTACTATTATCCCGACTTGCCAAAAAACTATCAGATTTCGCAATATGAATTGCCGGTTTCAGAACACGGCTGGGTGGAAATAGAAACAGCGGAAGGAATTAGACGGATCGGAATTACGCGTATACATATGGAGGAGGACGCAGGAAAGCTGATCCACGACGAGCGGAAACCACTCTCTTACGTTGACCTTAATCGAACCGGCGTGCCCTTGATCGAAATCGTATCTGAACCGGAGATTCGTTCGCCTGAAGAAGCCTCGGCTTATCTGAGGGTTTTGCACGCGATATTGGTGTACCTCCGAATATGTGACGGAAATATGCAGGAAGGCAGTTTCCGGTGCGACGCGAACGTGTCTATCCGGCCGAGAGGGGCCGATTACCTGGGGGTCAAGACCGAGCTGAAGAACATGAATTCATTCCGCAACGTTCAAAGAGCGTTGCAGTACGAAATCGATCGACAGACAGAAGTACTGACGGAAAAAGGCAAAATGATTCAGGAGACACGGTTGTTCGATCCGGCCACCGGAACCACCGCCTCCATGAGGGGCAAAGAACAGGCCCATGATTATCGGTATTTCCCTGATCCTGATTTGTTGCCTCTTCGGGTCGATCCCGCGTTGGTGGAAGAACTTCGTGGCAAATTGCCGGAGCTTCCGGCTGAAAAGAAAGCTAGATTTATCAAACAATTCGAGATCCCTGCATACGACGCGGGCGTGCTAACCTCGTCACGTCCGGTGGCTGAGTTCTTTGAAGAGGTGGTTGGTTTATACCCGGTGGCGAAACGCGTCAGTAACCTCCTTATGATAGACCCCACCGAAGAGGGAATCAGTCGCGTAACTCCGCGACAAGTCGCTGATCTACTTAAGTCCGTGGATGACGGAATCATCTCCGGAACCGTGGCCAGAACGATTTATGAGGAGATGCGGAACTCCGGCTCAGATCCGGATGTTATCATTAAAGAAAAAGGGTTAATCCAGGTGTCGGATACAGCCGAGCTGTCTCGGGTGGTTCGGCAGGTGCTTGATGACAACCCCGCCGAGGTTGAGAGATTCTTCGCAGGGAAAACCAAGCTGATGGGGTTCTTTGTGGGCCAGGTAATGAAAGCGACTAAGGGCAAAGGCAATCCGGCAATTGTGAATAAAATCGTCGCTGAAGAGCTTAACAAGCGCTCCGGCTAGAAGGCTCCGTTGCTTCAAACGTTATTTGCGACTTCCTCGAAGCCGATTTCTTTATTGATTGGTTAACGTTAACTTGACAAAGAGGCCCTGAAAGAGCTTAAATAGTACAGAAAAAGTGTAGATGCTTTTCCATTTGCTTACAAGGGTGTCGGATTATTTAGTTACACTAATTCATCAGCTTAATCCTCAAGAAATGATTCAGATACAGTAGGCAGCATGGTTGTGATTGAGAAGTGACCGAGGACTGCTCGGATACGCGCAGCTCAGGAGAACCTGTGTGAAAGAATTTCAAATAGAAGAGATGGAGCTACGACCTGCGAAAATAGTGGTCTACCATTGTCGTAACCTGAGACTCTTCGAAAACGGCAATCAAAAAACATTCGCGAGGTCCATGCCCGGCCTGAGTCTCGTAGCGATTCCGTGCTCCGGAAAATTGGAGGCGCACCATCTACTGAAGACACTTGCAGCAGGCGCAGAAGGTGTACTGATACTTGCGTGCGCTGAAAACGCGTGTCAATATATGGAAGGCTCGAAGCGTTCACACAAAAGAACAGATTATGCCCGCGCGTGGCTTGAGAAACTTGGCATTGAGACTGGGAGACTCAGGTTCGTCCATCTGGCCCCCATGGACAGAGACGGACTCGAGGCGGCTCTGAAGGAATTTGCCATAAAGTTGGAGACCTTCGGAACCACACCTACCATCGCCCAATCGCAAGCTCGCTGAAAATCATTGCGGCGTCGATTCATATCCGGACTTATCCGCTGCCCAGCGTGAATTCCGGCTGTATTGGCGCGGCTCAGTCCCCAGAGGAGGAAATCCGTGATTGTTGCGGAAATCAAAGAAATTGCCGAAATCAGGCGCATGATTGACCGCTATTCATCTATATTGGTCGTGGGGTGCGATTCATGCGTCGCCGAATGCGCGGCCGGCGGGAATCGTGAGACGATGCTTTTGGCTGCAGCCCTGAGATTGTCTTATCGAAAGGACAACAAAAATCCGGTAATCACAGAATCGTGCCTTGACAGGCAATGCGTGGACGATTTCATCGAGCGGATCGCTCACCTGGTACCGGACCATGAGGTGATTCTCTCGTTAGGCTGCGGCGCCGGTGTGCAGGCCCTGGCAAGAGTGTATTCCGACAAGCCGATAATCCCCGCCTTGGACACGCTCTTCATCGGGGAAACGGAAATGAGGGGCATATGGCAAGAAAACTGTCTTGGTTGCGGGCAATGTAAACTAGGCTATTTCGGGGCCGTTTGTCCTGTCACTCGATGCTCCAAGAAACTTATGAACGGTCCCTGCGGGGGCTCCAAGGCTGGCAGATGCGAGGTTCGCGAGGACATACCGTGTGGATGGGACATGATCATGCGACGCCTGGACACATTGGGTGAACTGGATAGACTTGAAGAATATGTTCCGCCGGTTGATTGGTCCACGTCGCACTCAGGAGGGCCGCGCCGCATCGTTAGAGAGGATCAAAAGCCGTGAAGACTGAAAGCCGTTTGGAAAAACTACTCAGCGCCGGGCAGTTTGTCGTCACGGCGGAATGCGGACCGCCCCGCGGCGCCGATGTATCTGCTCTTGAGAACAAAGGTAGATGCCTACTCGGGTACGTCGATGCAGTGAATGTGACCGACAATCAGACTGCTATTGTGCGAATGTCTTCAGTCGCCGCGTGCTCCATTCTCAAGGGATTGGGCCATGAGCCGATCCTTCAGATGGTCACCCGGGACCGGAACAGGATTGCGCTCCAGAGTGATCTGTTCGGCGCATATGCCCTGGGTATCCGCAATGTCCTATGCTTGACGGGAGATCATCACAGCTTTGGCAATCAAAAGGAAGCAGTGGGGGTGTTCGATCTCGATTCAATTCAACTTGTGAAAACAGTCCGAGACATGCGGGAAGAAGGCACGATAATCGGCGGAGCGGATATTCAGGCGCCGCCGAAGATGTTTATTGGAGCTGCTGCTAACCCGTTTGCCGATCCTCCTGAATGGCGCGTCGTGCGTCTTGCGAAAAAGGTTCAAGCCGGTGCGGATTTTATACAGACGCAGTGCATATTTAACATAAGCCGATTCGAGCGATTCATGAATCGGGCGCGCGATATGGGCCTGACCGAAAAGGTGAGCATCCTGGCGGGAATTACTCCCCTGAAGAGCGCAGGAATGGCCAGGTACATGTCCGCCAAAGTTGCGGGTATGGAGGTTCCGGAAGATATCATCAACAGGATATCTGCCCTTCCCAAAGAAGAGCAAGCAGACGAAGGCATCAAGATTGCGGTGGAAACCATCGAACGGGTTCGAGAAATCGAAGGAGTAGCCGGCATACATATCATGGCCATAGAATGGGAGGAAAAAGTTCCTGAGATCCTTGGCGCGGCCGGAATTGCCAAAAGGCCGCAAATCTAGGACGGATGAAAGACCGTTCCTGATCCGGGTATACCGAAAGAGAACGAGATGCCTAAAAAATACCACATAGATGTGCAGCATACTTCAAACCGTTATCCGACTATAGGAAGATCCGGTATCGTGGATTGGGGTGAAGGATGCCTTAAATGCGCTCAGTGCGTGAAAAGCCAGTGCGTATACGATGTCTATCGTGAACGATCCTTTTCCGAGGAGATTCTAGCTGATACCATTGACCAATTGTGCAAGAGCTGTTTTCGATGCGTGCAAGGATGCCCCAGAAGATTGATCCACAAGACCACCAACCCGGAATGGGAAGCCCTGGGGGATGATGTCTATACTCCCGAAATAATATGCGCTACTTGGGCCCAGGCGGAATCGGGCCGGATACCGGTTTCGGGAGCAGGATACGGAGGTTCGTTTTCCGGTCCCGGATTCGATTCTATGTGGACCGATATGAGCGAAATTGTAAGGCCCACGAGGGATGGTATCCATGGCCGCGAATACATTTCAACGCTAATCGACATTGGCCGAAAGCCGGCCATGTTGAAATTCGACAATGATGGCAACTTATTAAGCGAGACTTGGCCTAATCTCAGGGTTTCGCTTCCCATAATTTTCGATATACCCCCATTTGGCGATCTTTCTTCGACTGTGTGGAAGGCTATGGCGCTGGCGGCTTCGAGACTCGATACGGTCATGGTGACGCCGCTCTCCCGGATCGAAGAATTGTCGGAATTTTCATCTGTTCTTGTCCCGCTACTTGAGACGGATGATCCGGACGCGAAATGGATTGGGCGATTCAGAATGGTCGAGATTCCCAACACTGAGGACGCCGTCGAGAGGATGAGATTTCTCAAGGGGCTTAAGTCTGATTTGCTGGTTTCTGCTCGCGTTCCTGCCCTTGCTTCGCATGAGGGCCTGCAGCGAGTAGTTGACCTGGCGAGGGCCGGTTTCGACCTCATTCACTGTGTCGCGGACGAGAGAGGTTATGAGCCCGAAGGCAATGGTGGCCTCCACATAAAGGATGTGATCAGAAGAGCGCATGCTGCCCTATTGCAGGATCGCACTAGAGATGAAATCGGACTCATGGTAACGGGCGGAATAGCCATGGCCGAGCATGTTATTAAGTCCATGCTTTGCGGCGCCAATCTTGTATGTGTGGACGTGCCCCTCTTGATAGCGTTGGAATGTCGGGTGTGCCGCAACTGTCGCGATGGAGGCGAGTGTCCGGTGCGGTTAGGTCAGAGCGATTCACTCTGGGCCGCGCGGAGGATCATTAATCTGATGGGCGCATGGCATAATCAGTTTCTCGAAATGATGGGCGCTATGGGCATCCGTGAAGCGAGAAGGCTCAGGGGCGAGCAAGGCAGAGTCATGTTCATGGAGGATCTTGAAAGGGATTCATTCGCCAAGATCCTTGGCCGTCCTAATTCCTGATAAGGATTGGTTTTACTATGCATCCGAGTAATGTATGGAGTGAGCTTCCAAGCCGAGAGGTAGTGAATACCCCATCCAGGTTTGGTCATTCCATTGGTAAATACATGGTTGTGGTATCCGAGGCATGCAATGACTGCCTCAAGTGTGTGGCAGTCTGCCCGGAAAACGTTTTTGCGCCTCAGGGTGTGAAACTTGCGCCGACTCGGGATCATCTCTGTCTGGGCATAGATTGCTCCAGGAGAGCTGATCGCTGTGTGCGCAATTGTCCGGTTAACGCCATCCGCGTCGGATTTAATCCGAGCGCTAAGGCGCTTGGTGACAAGCGATGGACGCCGGATCTATTGATGAGCGCTTGGTACATGGCTGAAACCGGAAGGCTCCCCCGAAACGATCTGGAATACAGAGTTGGCGCTTCCGGCGGTGGTTTTGACAAATTGCGCTTCGTCTTTCCGAAAAGACCACCCAGGCCGGATCTGGCGAGAGACAAGATTGACACCTCCGTCCGACTCAACAAGAAGAATGACGGGCGGTGGCCGATTGAAATTCCCATACCCATTTATGGGGGAGGAATGTCTTTCGGATCCATCAGCCAGATCACAATGCTCAGTAGGATCAAAGCCTTTGGAGCCTGGGGCTCCTTCACTTGCACCGGTGAAGGAGGTTACCCGGAAGCTCTGTACCCCTTCGATGACCACATTATTACGCAGGTGGCTACAGGCCTGTTCGGAGTGAGAGAAGAGACCATACAGCGGGTCAAAATTATCGAATTCAAGTATGCCCAGGGGGCAAAACCAGGACTGGGCGGACACCTCCTGGGATCAAAAGTGACTGAAGCGGTGGCCCGGATACGCGAAACTGTTCCAGGTTCATCACTTTTCAGTCCGTTTCCTTTTCACTCCGTTTATTCCGTCGAGGACCACAAGAAGCACATAGACTGGATGAAGGCGGTGAACCCAAGGGCCTTGGTTTCAGTGAAGGTTTCAACGCCGACCGATGTCGACATGGTCGCAGTAGGCTCCTATTATGCCGGGGCTCATATAATTCATTTAGATGGTTCTTATGGCGGGACCGGCGCTGCGCCTGATGTTGCGAAGAAGAATATTGCCATGCCTATTGAGTATGCCATTCCCAAAGTTCACAATTTTCTGACCGAGGAAGGCATAAGAGATGAAATTACGCTTATAGTTTCCGGTGGCATCCGTACTGCGTTTGACATAGCCAAGGCCATTGCGCTAGGCGCTGATGGCGTTGTCACAGGCACCTCCGAACTCGTAGCCCTGGAATGTGTGAGATGCCACAATTGTGAAAGCGGCCGTGGATGCGCTCGCGGTATTGCTACGACTGATCTCGAATTGGTCGGATTGATGGATTTGGCCTGGGGAACGCAGCGCATAATCAACATGCTCCATTGTTGGCGAGAACAACTGCAAGAGATACTTTGCCGCCTTGGCATGGCCAGTATCAAAGAACTGGTAGGCAGAGCGGACGTCCTTGCCCACCTGGATCACAGCGCCGAGCCTCCGGATGATGATATAAGAGACCGGCTCAGATGAGGTCGAAGATGAAACAGAGGCGATCATTTGCCGAGAAGATAATTGCGTCCCGCATCAGGGAGTTGGGGCGGCTGACCGAGTCAGGGAATTCTAAACGAGAAGACGAGGGCGGCTGTGGAGTTACTGGTTTTGCCTGCAATGTGCCGATTGCGGGCCGGTTTATTTTTGAGCCTTCGGCGTGCATGCACAATAGAGGCAATGGAAAAGGCGGCGGTATAGCCGCTGTGGGATTGGACCCCGACATGCTGGGAGTGAGCCGGGAAGTGCTCGATTCACATTACCTGCTAAACGTCGCTCTCTTGGAACCGTCATGCCTTGAAACTTTGAAAGAAACGTACGTAACTCCCTTTTTCAATGTGGCAAACGAAGAGATCGTCGATCGTATATCGGATTATCGAGAACTGGAAGGTCTGGAAGTTCAACCTCCTGATGTCTGGAGGGCTTTTGTCAGAGTCAAACCCGATTTTCTGGAGCAGTTTATTGATGAGAACGGGTTTCACGGAATGGATGAAAGAGCCGCTGAGGACGAATTTGTTAGCCGAAATTCCGTCCGGATTAATGGTCAGTTTTATAGCTCTCTCGGGGAAAAGCAGGCTTTTGTTCTGTCTCACGGCCGCAACGTCATGATTCTGAAAATTGTCGGGTACGCCGAAAACGTCGTGCGATACTATAAAATGGAAGATTTTCAAGCGCATGTCTGGATTGCTCACCAGCGGTATCCCACCCGAGGCCGCGTATGGCATCCTGGTGGAGCGCATCCTTTTTCTGGACTGAACGAAGCGCTTGTCCATAACGGTGACTTTGCCAATTATTACGCCACTTGCGACTACTTGAGACAGCGGGGCATGGAGCCGCAGTTCATGACGGACACAGAAGTGAGCGTCATGCTGTTCGATCTGTGGAATAGGGTCTACGGTTATCCTCTGGAAGTCATCATCGAGGCCCTGGCGCCTACCAGTGAGCTGGATTTCGATCTGCTCCCAAAGGAAAAGCAAGCGCTATATGAAAAGATTCAGATGGCCCATATCCATGCCAGCCCGGACGGGCCGTGGTTCTTTATCATTGCCAGGAATATTCCGGAGACTAACACTTATCAACTGATCGGAATCACCGATACCGCGATGCTACGTCCTCAAGTGTTTTCGCTGTACGACGGTGAAGTTCAGATCGGGCTCATTTGCTCGGAGAAACAAGCTATTGACGCAACGCTCCGGTCGCTGTCCTACGAAGACCCGCGATTCAGCCCTGTGGCGGATAAGTACTGGAACGCTCGAGGAGGGTCTAGTTCAGACGGAGGGGCTTTCCTGTTCAATGTTGATACGGATGGAAATGGATCTCGTAGGCTCACGTGTCTCGACAAGTTCGGTAGTGAGATCACTGTCGAACCGCGCCAATTTCTTGATGTGCGCCGACCTCTTGTCGAGCCGAACAATTATCGAGCCGAAATTGATCCTGTTCTCGACGAAGCGTTAAAGACAGGAGAACCGCACAATCTGTGGAAAATCTTTGAGCGTTATGCCGCATCATGGGATTACAATACCCTGCAATGGGTCATTCGAAGGCTCGGATCGAAAGCCAGAAGAAACCATCAATTGCTGACCGCTGTCATAGACGGGTTGACCCAGGTTCTTGACAGGCGTTTTCCTCTTGGCGATAAGAAGCGTTCCGCGCTGATTCGGCTCGTTACTGACGAGCTGTATACCATATTCAGATCTTTGCCCAAGGTGACCGACGCCAAAAAAGTTGGATACCTAAGCCTCATCGATTACCAGTCCAGAGGACAGTTGCGGCCCCCCATCGCCGTCGAAACGACCATTGTCGTTGATGGCAAGGATTTCGCCCCGGAAGGCGACGATTGCGACGCCCTCCTCATGGTGGAAGCCTATCGTCTTGGTTGGAGGCGATTTATTGTTTTTGATCTTCGTGGACAGAGATTTGACGCCTGCGGGTTCGGCCCCAGGACTGAAGGGGTCAGAGTTGACCTTTATGGGTCATCGGGAGACTATGCAGCTAGTGGTATAGACGGAATGGAAGTGTTCATGCATGGCAATGCCCAGGACCAGATCGGCCAAATCATGAAAAGAGGAACCCTCGTCATACATGGTGATGTGGGCCAATGCTTCATGTACGGCGCGAAGGGAGGCACGGTCTTTGTGCTGGGAAATGCAGCCGGTCGTCCTTTGATAAACGCGGCAGGCAATCCTCGGGTGGTCATAAACGGAACGGCCTTGGATTTTCTGGCCGAAAGTTTTATGGCAGGCGACCCCTTAAATGGCGGGGGCTTTGTTATAGTGAACGGACTAACCATGGACGAGGACGGTAAAATTGTTTTTCTTGACCGCCCTTATCCCGGTTCCAATCTCTTTTCGTTGGCTTCAGGAGGAGCTATATATATACGGGACCCCAAACGGTCTATCGTGGATGAACAACTCAACGGAGGGGCGCTTAGCGGAATTACGGACGAAGACTGGAACTTGATTCATCCTTATTTGGCGCAGAATGAGAAACACTTCGGAATTAAGGTGGACGATCTTCTTACCGTAGACGGAGCAAAACACGTCCCGCAAGGAGTATATCGGAAAGTGACGGCCGTGCCTCTGGCGGTCTTGACCCAACTCCCCGACACCGATGACTCAGTTTGGGCAGCTAATTCGGCCGCTGGCGGCACAGTGTGAGCGCTCTTCGACCTGCTATTTCGCGCGGCTGCGTGTTTGACGCCCCGCACTGGCCTCGGCCGTCGGAAACTCATCCTGTGAATCAAGCGACGCTCAACCACCTCTGCGACTGGGTCGGCGGCGTTTCGGAGAAAGCGCCAGTGCCGTCGGGAGGCGCATCCGACGTCCGGGCAGCTACCCTACAGCCCGCGCAGTCTGGTGGCAAGCAGCATTAGCGCCAGTCCTACCACCACGATCCAGAACGCGTAAGGGGCTAGCGCCGGCACCGCTAGGACACGAAGGGCCAACAGGACCCCGACCACGAGACATATGAACGATACCCACCATGTGATCATTTTGGGAGGACTTAGCCAATCTTTCATCGCTGCGACCCCTTGTCTTCCCCTCCAATTGCCCGGAAGGGACTTAAGATGTGAAATTTTACCGCGGACAATACCACCATCAAATCTAATACAAAAATGGTATTTTCCTATACTTTGTCAAGGCGATAATGAAGTCGTTCGAGGTACCGGTGACTTACATGACTGATAACCCCCAGAATTCCCGAGAGCAAGACTCTCTGATAACTGCTGAAGAGAACCGCTTGATGTTTGATTCCATAGCCAGGCGCTACGATGGCACGAACAAAATCCTCTCATTCGGTCTGGATGGAATGTGGCGCAGCCGCGCCGTAAGCCGACTTAACTTGGGCGCCGAGGGCAGGTATCTGGATGTTGGTTGCGGCACGGGCGATGTCGCGCTGGAAATCTTAAGGCAGGCCCCGGGAAGTAAGGTTATCGGTATAGATCCGTCTCAGGAGATGCTGTTTCGTGGACAGATAAAGATCAGCGCAGTCGGTCTTGCCGATTCCATATCATTAGTTATGGGCGATGTGCTGGATCTCAAATTTGAGGACGACTCATTTGACGGAGCTATTGCATCATTCTGCATAAGAAATGTGACTGACAGGAGGCGCGGGCTCGGTGAAATACGCCGGGTAGTTCGACCGGGCGGTAGAGTTGTCATCCTGGAATTGACTCAGCCCACCGGCTGGATCATGGGGCCATTGTTCCGGATATACGCACGAGTTGCCATGCCCATACTCACTAAGGTCATGTCATCCGTTTCTGCGTATCGCTATCTTACAGACTCTATGGTTGATTTCCCTCGACCGGAACTGATCCTGGCCCTGATGAAAGAGGCCGGGTTTATCGAGTGCCGGTACGCGCATATGACCGGCGGCATAGTCACGCTTTTTGAAGGACAAGCCGAGACATCGAATAAACAGTGATACATCCCGGCGCTGGACCGAGCCGCGGGCAAAAGATTCGGTTGGAAACCCTTGTTCGACCTCTGCCGGTCCACAGAGCTGCGCTATGGAAGGTGACGGCGTCCGCCTCCGGCTATCATTTCAGGAAGCAACTCGGGAGTCGCCCGGGAAACCCGGGACCGATGGGCCATGAAACACAAAGTGCTGATTATGAAATGCGATCGTTACGATCCTGAGAAAATCGCCGGTTTGATCGGGGAGGGAATTGAAGAACTGGGGGTGAAACCTCATGGCAAAGTCTTGGTCAAACCCAATTGCGTTGTAGCGCATCCACACTTCTTTACACACGCGTTCACGCGGAAAGAGTTTCTTGAGGGCCTTCTCGTGGCCCTCAAGGAGAAGGGAGAAGAAATCGAAGAGCTGGCGCTGGGCGAAAACTCAGGAATCAAGATACCAACCCGTTACTGTTTGAAAAACGCGGGTTATCTGGACGTACTGAAAAGGTATTACGTAAAGGTTCACTATTTTGACGAGGCCCAGCAAGTTCCTGTGAAACTGGACAGGAAGGAGAGCCTCCGACAGCAGATCCTCGTGCCCAAGCCGGTCACTGAGTGTGATTTTTTCATCAATCTGCCTAAGTTTAAGGCAAACCCGTGGACCAGGCTCACCCTAGGGCTGAAGAACTACATGGGCATACAGGCCGACGGCCCGAGACTTGTGGACCACAATGCGTTCCTGGAGCATAAGATTGCAGACCTGCAAGATGTGTTGCAGCCGGGTCTCGTAGCAGTTGACGCGATTATTGCAGGTCAGGAGATGGTTCTGTCCCCGACCCCTTTTCCCATGGGAGCGATTGTGATGGGCGCCAATTCATGTGCAGTGGACGCGGTTTGCTGCGCCATGGTACATGTGGAACCGGGTTCGGTGGACCATCTCCGCATCGCCTCGGAGAGAGGATTCGGGCCTATAGATTTAGAGGACATCGAAGTGGACGGGGATTATCCTCTCGATGAAATTCGGCGGAAAACCACAAGTTTCAGCCTAATCAGGGAGCGGATAGACGATTCTTTTGAGAATCATAAGACACTTGCCTGCACGGTCGGAACATTTCCCTACGAGCATTCCAGAGATTACTGCTGGGGAGGATGCCCGGGACTCCTTCAGGAAGCGATGCATCTACATCGCCTCCATTCTCTTCATAGAGTCGATGAGATGACCCGTGTACGATACGTGGTGGGAAGAGTTGACGTGCCGCTGGACCTTGCCGAGGACGAAAAGGTGATTTTTGCAGGTGATTGCTGCAGGTGGGAAGGCAGGATCAACGGTAAGCTAGTCAAGATCCAGGGAGACCACGAGAGTTCACGGAAAACTATGACCAGTGAAAAAAGATCGACCGACACGATTGCGAAAGCCGTTTCCTCGGTCTTGCACTGCCTCACAAGCGCCTCATCGGGTTACATTCATCTCAAGGGCTGTCCGGTGTCCGGAGTGGAACTGGGAATCTATCTTTCCTTGTTCGGAGGACTGCCGATCATTCCCCTCGACACCAGAACAACTCTTTCGATAATCGGATCGTACGCGCAGACGAGAATGGGACGGCTGTATAAGAGGTTTCGAGACTGATTCTCCGGGCCTTCAAGGATCAGGAGCAGCTCCCCGGGCCGCAGCCGTTGCCAGTACGATCCAAGCCGCTGCCCAGCGGGCAAAAGGAACGTGTTCGTTCACCCGCTGCTCGCTGTCAATTTTCCGAAGCCATATTCCTAAATCGGAGAAACAAAATGAAAACTTGCCGTTGCGCCAACGACCCACAATTGCGCATTAGCTCTCAGTTGGACGTTGGGATCTCCCAGTGGCGGCGGTCCTGGACCTGGCTCCACCGTTAATCCAAATCCGGCAGGAATGATCGTATATCTCCCCAAGACGCCTATAGTCGCGGCTCCACCTAAAATCTTCATTGCGTAGTCCGCATTGAGTGTGATGAACTGAGAGTTGTAGAAATTCCCAAATGCCCCACTGGCCGAACCAATTTGCACCCCAGCCAGCTGATAATCCAATTTCCCGTCGAAGGCGGGACATGCGATCACTCCCAAATTCAGAATCGACCTCGATGACTGCTGCGTAAGCGCCAATCCCAAGAATGGAGTCCAGAATCGTACAGCGACCTGAGACTTAGGCCGGACAAATCCCTGTCCCCCGGAATCCGCCGTAATTTCGCGGAACGTCAAATCAAAGGCCCCCCAGTTCAAACCACCTATCACGGTGAGGGAGTTGGAAACGTTGTAAGTCAGGGCTCCCCCCAGGCCCCATAACTGAGTCGAGGTGGCCCAGGTCCTTCTGGCATGGAAACCGCCGACGAATTCAGCGTCTTCTTCTAACCGCTCACTGGTTGGTTGCAGATAATTCGCGATGGCCATGACTCCGATTTTATCCGTCAAGAAGATCTGCTGTAGAACCTCGTACCAAACCCCGTAAATTATGTATTTATGCCTAATACCTAACAGTAGGGGATTGTTCTCTTGATTGAAAGACGCGTCCGCCCGAAGGTTCGCATACCCTACGTTGAGCACGCACCGACCGAGACCCGGGAAAATGCAGGAAGCGCCTGATTCCGGCCCGCTGGACGAATCCCCCCTAGACACCAGAGATGGCAAACCTGTGAGAAATCCATAGTTTCTTACGCCTTGAGCGTGCACCGGCGAGCAGGCGCAGCAAATCATCGCCAAATGAGCGACCACCACGAATACAGTCTTGGTTCCCATGATTCCTCCCCCAACAGGATCTTCCCTACCCACAAATCACGACTGCAACGTTGAACTTACAAAGTGCAACGATCCATCAGAGGAACTCACCACGCGTACTCTGACGCCAAAAGCAGAAGTTGCCCTGTGCGGCGATATTCCTCTTGCATCGGAATGATGGAACACACTGATCTTCAATGGAGCTGAGAGACAGTAGAGTATATTTTGATAGCCTTTCGTGTCAATTCTTTTCGTGGCTATCAGCTGGACCTATTTGCACGCATACCCCGGGTATGGCCTGCATGAAAAACTTTGACGCACTACGTTTCTTTTGGTAAATACAGCCGCAAGGCTCGTTGGAATAAATCCTGATCCAGGCTGCAGCATGCCGATGCCCTCCAAGAATGCTCCCCCAAACCCGCCGTATTACCTCTTGTTACTCATCGCCTATCTGACTCTTTTGTATTCGCCGGAAGCCTCTGCCCTCACGGCTCGAGAAATTATGGACGAGAATGCCAAGAGAAATCGTGTGGAAAGCTTTCGAGCGGGCGCCGAAATCACAAATATGAAAGGCGCCAGGATCATTTCAAACCATTTCTTGTGGATTATGGGAATAAGCGACCAGGAGATGACCTCCCTATTTGTGGAATTCGATGAGCCTGAAGAGGCCCGTGGAATGCGCTTTCTGCTCAGATTTCCGGCTACGGGCGGGTCCTTGACCAGCAAGGCGTTTGTCTTCATCCCAGCCACAAACGCAGAAGTTCCTTTGAAGCCCGGGGATTCTCGCGACGTCGGCGGAACAGGAATGACAGTGGACGATTTCAGAGGGTTTGTGCCTTCCGCCGATGGAGAGCTGAAATTGCTACGGGAAGAAAAAATCGGGGATCGCGAGTGCTACGTAATCGCTGTGTCGACGCCATCGGGACAAACGACCAATAGGATCTGGATATCCAAACAGGATTTTCTGGTCGTCCAAACTCAAACCTTGAGCGCAGATGGAATGGTAGAACGAGAATTCAGGGTCATCGAGTTTTTTGTCGCCCAGGATGGGAAAATGTGGCCGAGAAAGGAAGAGATCCTCATCCCCAAGGACGGGGTTCGCATCATTGTGGACCAGCAAGGCGGGGTATACAACATAACATTGCCTGAAGAATTGTTTGATCCGGCCGCCTTCGGTAAATTCCAATGGAGAATTCCAACCAGGTGAGGAACTTCAGCAATACGAAAAGCTCCTGCCGTGAATTCTTATCGTCAATTATTTTATTAGCTTGATAACTCTGTTATCCGCGAGGGGCGCCGGTTTCTTCGCGTAGATTTCGACTGTGGTTGTCTTTGTCGATTACTTTTCTGATCAATCTCCTGATCGAGGCGGAGGTCAAAACCATAGATTGCATGAAGGCAAGGTCCCCGAACATGCCCATGAGAACAGCGGCGGAAACCAGGATTCCGAAGTTATGGGTCGCTCGGAATGGAGTTGCCAGCAAGGTAAGGAAGCCCAGCAGGGTGACAACAGACCAGGCTGCCATGGGGGGCGCAGCGAAACTGTAAGCGCGGAATACGCATGCTCTCACCCCAAGCCCAGGATTCAGCCGGATCTCCCTCTTGAGCTGCGCCACGTAGTGAATCGTGTTGTCGACGGCCAACCCGACAGCGACGGTGGCTGCGAAAACCGTGGCGCCGTCCAAACAGATCCCAAACCAGCCCATAACACCAAATACTGCCGCTATTGGAGGAATGTTGGGGATAAGACTAACCAGGCCGAACAACGGAGTTCCCATTTGGATCATCAGTAGAATCGTGATGATTGCCAGTGCAAGGAGCAAGGAATGGATTTCTGACGTGACAAAATCCACCCCCTGAGCTGAAAATACCGCCAATTCTCCGGTGACAGTGGGCGTGGCCACCCCTTTCATGACAGAATCGGCAATGGAACGAATCTGCGCGACCGTATCCTGAATGGACGTGGACGCTGAGTTCTTGAAACGAACCAGTATGCGAATCCTACTGAAGTCGTCCTGCGCATAACGTCGCATCATGCGCTTGCCTTCGGGAGTCATGGATGTGAGGAAGAGCAGTTGAGGAACAAGAGCGGGATTACGGAATAGTTCAAGGGGGCTGGAAGTCTGGCGCCCGAGCAGGGAGTGTGCATGAACCAAAAATGGAAGCAGGGAATCCGTAGCGACCACTCCGGGCACATCCCTGAGGCGTTCTTCCAGTTCCATGACTTTATTCCAGGCGGCGGCCTTCTTAAATGCACTCCCTTCGGATTCCAGTATTAATTCCGCCACATGGAAACCTGTGAGATTTTCTTCCACAAATCTGATGTCTCTGACTTCGGTATTTGTCTCTCCCAAGAACCGCAAGAACTGCTGATCCGTCCGGATGAACGGTGTTCCTGAAAACATAAGGGCTGCGATGGCAAAGCCGCCTACGGTATAGATGCGGTAATGTTTGGATATGGATTGTTTTACCTTTTCCAGTAGCCCTGTGAGGAGACCTCCGGCTATTCCAAAGCGGGCATCGGCATCGAGAGCTGTCGTCGCGATGATCAGGGCCGACGCAAGAATAAGGGCAAGGCCGCACGAAATCATGATTCCCAGGGACATGATAAGACCTAACTGAAATACCATGGGGATGCTGCTCACCATGCATGACCCAAAACCCACAGCCGTGGTAGCCGCACATATCAGGCATGGGCGAGCCAGGAAGCGCACTGTTTCCCTCACCGCATCGATTCTATCTTTCGTTAATTGCCGAAATTGATTGTATCGCACCACCATGTGAATGACGATTTCCAGAGATGTTATAAGGATCAATCCGAAAGCCGTGCTGGTGGTCGGATTCAATGGAATTCTGAGGACGGACATCAGTCCGAGGGTCCACAAGAGGCTCAAGCTAAGGATGAGCCCAGTCACAAGGGTCACCTTCAAGCTTCGAAAAATATAAACCGTTACCACCGTACAAATTAGCCCGCACAAAAGCCCAAAGATAACGGCGCTCTGAATGCTGTATTTTTCCAGCGCGTTTCGAATCATGGCCGCGCCTACGATCCGATAATCCGAATCCGCGAGAATCGTGCCCTTGATAGAGTCATTTATGCTCGCGACAAGCTCATGGAAGGCATCCAGATCCATTCGCCACCGATCATGGACTCGAATGAGCACGCCCAACGTTTTCAGGTCTGGTGAGAGCAAAAGGTCCATTACGGGTAATGCCTTCCTCATCTCGTCCAAATCGGGATCGGCAGGAAAAACGAGGGACTCGTTGTTCCTCAACACAAGCGGATAGTTCCCGACCTCTCCGCCTACCTTTCGGAAACATTCAAGATTGGTTATGCTAACGACTTCAGCCACCTTGTCCATTTTTGTCAATTTCTTGGTAAGGGAATCCAGGGCGGTCAACATGCCTGGATCACGGGCGGTTATCTTGTTCTTGATAGCCAAGATGATGAACTCATCATTCCCGAAAATCTTCAAGAAATCTTGATGCTGACGGTATTTCGGCGAAGTCACGGAAAACATGGATGTGAGCGAGGGGTCCTTCTCCAGGGAGGGAACAGCCACTGCAGCGAGGACGGAGAGAAAGGCAACCAGACCTACGAGAAGTCGACGATAGTCGACGAGGATGTCCGCTGGGTGTTTTCTTGCGTTACCGCGAGACATTCGAATTGCATCCCACGATTTCGTCTCCTCATGACGGCGTTCGACAGAGCATATCGCCGAGGCTCTGAAAGCTCAAAGTATAGGTGAGCCTATGTCGGAACGTCAAGGAATGATTCGATAATAGCTGAATAAAGATGCCGCCGGGACTGAATAGGTAAAACGAATAAACGATTCTTTGATCGGCTTCACCCGAGTAAAAATTAGAAAATGCGCATAATTCGGTATGAAGATGAAAGAAGGTTTCAAGAGATTAGCTAAGCCCCGATGCCGTATGTGGGATTGGTGATGTTTTCCTATGGTTTGTCTCAGGGTGTTCTCTTAGCTTTCCCACTCTCCAGCTTGCGCGTGAGTTCCCGAGCCTGATCGAAATACTGCTTCGCCTTTGGCTGTTGGCCCCATTGTTTATATAGATTCCCCAAATTATTCCGCGTGTCCCGTTCGCCCTTCACGTCTCCGATTTGCCTAGCTATCTGCAGAGCGGATTGAAAAAAGCCTTCGGCCTGCTGATACTGCTTCAATGCAAAATTGACTTTGCCGATGTGGTCGAGCGTACGACCTTCATATTCTCTGGCGCCGGCCTTTCGGGACGTTGCCAACGCATTCTGGTAAAATTCCAGTGCCTTCTGGTGTTGGCCCAAACGAAAGTAGTTCAGGCCTATGTTGCCGAGCGTTCGCGATTCCAGTCGTAGGTCCCCCTGCTTTCTGGCCAATTCCAACGCCTTCTGGCAGTGCTCTATAGCCTTCTCATACTGACCCAGCATCGCGGAGGCCGCTCCTATGTTGTTGTGCGCCCATCGCTCTGATTCTTGGTTGTTCGTTTTCCTTGCAATTTCCAGGTACCTTTGAAAGCACTCCAATGCTTTCTGGTACTGTTTCGAGTCTTGATGTACATTTCCGATGTTGTTGAGGACGTTGCCCTCTAGTTGCGAGTCCCCTTCTTTCCTGGCGATCTCCAGAGCCTTCTCGCCATATTCCAGTGCCTTCTGATGCTCTCCCCGAGTCCTATAGACTGTTGCCAGACCGTTCAGGCTGCGCCCTTCCCCTTTGAGATTTCCGATCCTTTTGTTGATCTCCAATGCCTTTTCGGCGTAACCCAGTACCTTAGCATAGTCGCCCCATTGCATATATATGCTTCCTAGTTCGTTCAGAGTTTTCGCTTCGAGCTGAGAGTCCCCCTCTTTCTTGATCACAATCAGGGCCTCTTCGTACTTCTGCACAGCCTTTTGTCGGCCTTCCTTCGAGCGGTCTTTCTGTTGCAATTGAAAGGCTTCGTTATACAAGCGTTGACCTTCAGTTTTTGATTCGGCGATCAAACTCGCGGGGAAGCCTACAGACATCAAGGTTACTACTAGAAATACATGTGCAATTCGATGATACATAGTGAACCTCCTAGCAAATCGGAAGCACTGTGTGAGCACAAACCGTAACTATGGGTGAATCGCAGATAACGGCTTCGGTTCCATTTTGCGGAACCTGCTTTGAGTGGGGCCTTCCAGGTGTGAAACAATGCGGGTTGATTCAATAGGAGTTTTCCCCCTGGAAGGGCAGGATAATGCAAAGGACAGGATATTACAAACAACTAGAAAGAAAAATCCATTCGAATGATTGACAAAATTTCTTGACATCATACGGTTACACGATATGCTGTAACTGTGTAGTAACGTCCCAGGGCAGGCAACTGTATGAACTGTGAATCCTTTATGAGTTGCTGTTCGAAGAAGCCGAAATTGGAGGAAAGGCCGCCGCTCTCCATTGAGCAAGCCAGCGAGTTGGAGGCGCTTTTCAAAGTTCTTGGAAATATGACACGACTGAGAATGCTTCAAACCGTATGCGCGGCCGGCGAAATATGCGTCACCAATTTGGCGGAAAAGTTGAACATGAAACCGCAGGCAATATCAAACCAACTGCAACGCTTAGTTGATCGAGGCATGCTTGGCCATCGTCGCAACGGCAATAACATTTTCTATCGTATTCTGGATTCTTGTGTTGTGAGCTTACTGGATGCCGCTTTGTGTCTTATGGAAGAATCCGGAGAAAGAAAGAATAACGGTGAATCCGAATGAATCCAAATGTGAATTGTAATTCCGAAGGCAATTTTGGTCGGTCTGAGGCATTAGCGCAGTCTCCCGTTGCCCCCGTTCAGTCGAGCAATTGCTGACAGCCCGATGTCAAGGCTCAGGTGAGCCTGCCAAGATTGGAGCAGTCGTTTGTCATAGGTTCGATGCCTACCGCTGCGGGAAATTTATCTCGGGTGTCGGCGCATTTAGCCGCTAAGGATCGATGGGGAACCTTCAAGGTGCGTTGGGGCGCCGGACGCATGAATTACAAAGTCGATCCAGGATTATATGCTCTCGGAGAACCTAACGCTGATTCTCCGGTTCTGGTTTCGGCTAATTACAAATTGAGCTTTGACGCGCTCAGATCCGCCCTACCCGGCCGCAACTTCTGGATTCTGGTGGTCGACACAGACGGCATCAATGTCTGGTGCGCCGCAGGTAAAGGCACATTCTCAACAGAGGAACTTGTGAGTCGCATAGAATCCAGCGGCCTGACACGACTCGTGTCACATCGCCTATTGATAGTTCCTCAACTTGCTGCTCCGGGTGTGGCGGCTCATCGGGTGCGCGAGCTTTCCGGATTCAAAATCAAATACGGCCCGATTCGTTCCAAAGACTTGGCCGCGTTTATCGATCGAGGGTTCAAAGCCACTCCTGAGATGCGTCTTAAGACTTTCCCGACAATCGAGAGAGTTGTTTTGATTCCGGTGGAACTGGTGGAAGCCCTGAAAGGGGCGGTAGTTCTGGTCCCGGTGTTTTTTCTTCTCGGCGGACTGATAGGATCCGCGGGTTTTTGGACCAATGTCATAAATCATGGTATTTTTGCGGCGTTGGCCATATTAAGCGCCGTCGTCGGCGGAGCGATTTTGACACCCATCCTTCTGCCCTGGCTCCCCGGCAGGGCTTTTGCTCTCAAAGGCGCCGTCGCAGGCCTGTTGGTATCCGGCGTGCCCGCTGTCCTCACATATGCATTCTTGGGCCAATGGCCTAGGCTACTGGATTTTGTTGCTTGGATCTTTGTCATGATCGCTGTGGCCGCTTTTCTTGGGATGAATTTCACCGGCGCTTCAACCTACACTTCGCTGTCCGGTGTAAAAAAGGAGATGCGCTGGGCTGTGCCGATGGAAATCACAGCAGCCTGTATCGGTCTGGTTCTTTGGTTCGGATCTAATTGGATTGTTTGAATAAGGATCGCAAGATGACACAATTGGTTTACTTGAAAGATGTGGTGACGTTAGAGTTCGATCCGGAAAAGTGCTCCGGTTGCGGGACGTGTCTTGACGTTTGCCCTCACGCTGTGCTCGCTAGGAGCAACGGTCAGGTACGCATAGTGGATCGTGACGCGTGTATGGAATGCGGCGCCTGTGTGAGAAACTGCCCGGACGAAGCCCTGAAAGTGCGAGCCGGCGTGGGTTGCGCCGCTGCCGTGATCAACTCGGTCCTTGGCCGCAACAAAGCCTCTTGCTGCTGCGTGATCGAACCCGAATCGTCTGCGGCGTCAAAGTCAAAGCCTAATTCCGGTTGCGGATGTTGCTAGACGCTCTGCCTCATTCTGTGGTAAACATACCAAGTGGCCGAACTTCTCTATTTTCCTCGTTAAACTCAATGTATCCAACGCCAAGGCCTCGGCCCCATGGTAGGCAGAACCGTCTAAAGGTCTCGACTCGCCACGGAGTGAGCAGGTGAGGATATTGCAGAAGTACTTGAACGCGCTTGTCCAAGCCTCTATGAAGGACAGCCACTTGGGCAGGAAAATAATCGCCATTATTCTAGGGGGATTCACATTTCTCATCGTCATTCCGTTCCTCTTGTTCCTCGCCGGCTACTGCTTAGAAAGGTTTGTGTCCGCAAGCGACTGGAGGTTGATGCAAATTGCATTTTGCCTGGTGGCAATCTGTTTCGGTCTTTTCATCCTTGAGATGGTCGACTCTGACGCTGGCGCGCATCGGAAAAGGGATCCCGATTCCGCTCGTTCCTACTCAAAAACTGATCGTCTCGGGTCCGTACAAACTGTGCAGAAATCAGCTCCAGCTTGGGGTCATGGTCTATTATCCGGGTCTAGGGACGCTTTGGGGCTCGGTCAAGATCGGAGCTGTGATGCTGGTTCTCACTTTCATGTTTGGAACATGCTATCACAAGTTTGTGGAAGAGAAAGAACTGCTGCTGCGGTTCGGCCCTGAATACGAAGAATACAAGGCGAGGACTCCATTCCTCCTGCCGAAAATGTAGCGGCACATGAGCTGAGAGAGATCGGTATTTAAAACAACAGTTAATAGGAGACGCCAAATGCATTTTCTGGCCAAGAGTTTGATGGGGAAGCTTGTCCTTCTTTTCCTTTTGATTGCTCTGATCCCCGTTGCCATAGTGGGCTATCTGTCATATCTAAGCGCCAAGTCGGCATTGCACGAAGCGACTCTCCGTGAGCTATCTACATCTAGAGACCGGGCGCGTGAGAGAATAATTACCTCTGTGCGGCAGGCATTCGGAGACATTGAGTATTTGGCGGCTACGCCTTCTACCCAGAGGGCCTTCATGTTCGCCTTCGTGTACACCGATTTCGTCCTCAAGGGCGATTATGCGAAAGCCAATCCTGAAGCCCCTCTGGATCTTTCCGCGGAAGAATATAAACAGAGACTCGCAGATATTGATCCAACCTTCTCTCGTTTCCTCGACAAATTCCAAGTGCAGCGATCCTATGAAGACGTTCTGATGATCTCCCCGGATGAGAAGGGCGTGATCATGTACACGGCCAGGAAGCTCTCGGATATGGGAAAGAGCCTGATTTTAGGGAAGTTGGCCGATACGAGTCTGGCTCACCTGTGGAAGAAAGTGAAGGAGACCGGAAAACCATGCGCTGAAGATCTGGCTTTCTATCCACCCTCAGGCACGGCCAGTTGGTTTGTCGGCGTTCCAGTTTCATTCCGAGAACAGGGACAAGCGCCCGGCATATTGGTGCTACGTCTGGCGCCGATAGCGGTTGGTGGCTTGGCAACAGGTTCCAGCCAGGCTGGCGCTACGGAAGATATGATTCTTATAGGACCGGATAAGATCCTTCGTTCAGCTTCCTCAAAGATGGGAGGGGAGGTTCTGAAAACAAAAATCGAAAGTGGGCCGGCTGTCGAGGCCACACAGGGGAAATCCGGAGTCGGAGAGTTCACGGAGAAAACCGGAATTCGCCGGCTCTATTCATGGGCGCCGGTTGAACTAGCTTCCGTCGGAGGTCTTAATTCGGACTTTGATTGGGGCCTTATCACGGGAATGGATTCATCAAAAGCATTTGAAAAAGTGAATTCACTCGTGAAGCGCCTTGTGGTCATATGGATGATAATCGGCGTTTGCGCTGCCATGGCGGCATTCGTTATGGCCCGGACTATGTCACGACCGGTGCGACTCATGTCCGATAGCGCGGCTCGGATCAGCGCAGGGGACTTCACGGTGGAACTGCCGCACATCAGGAGATCGGACGAGTTGGGGAGTCTTGCTGAAGCATTTCGAATCATGGTGACCAATATCAGAGGACAGATAGCGCAAATCCTGGAAGCGGCGCACGTGCTGATGGCCTCCACGGCGCAAATCTCCACAACTGTGACGGAGGTCGCCGAGAGCACCTCTAGGACATCTTCCGCTGTTACCGAAACAACCGCCACGGTGGAACAGGTGCGGCAGGCGGCCAAAATGTCCAGCGACAAAGCTAAACAGGTGGAAACCTCTTCGCAGGAAGCGGTACAGACGTCGGAATCAGGAAAGAAAGCCACTGAGGGGACCATTGAGCGGATGCAAATGATTAAAGCGCAGATGGAATCAATTGGCGAGACTGTAGTAAGACTGAGTGAGCAAAGCCGGGCCATCGAAGACATTATATCTGCGGTTCAGGATCTTGCCGAGCAATCGAATATCCTTGCGGTGAACGCGTCAATCGAGGCGGCTCGCGCCGGAGATCATGGAAAGGGTTTTGCCGTGGTCGCTCAGGAAATCAAGTCTCTGGCTGATCAATCACGCGCAGCGACGGATCAGGTGCGAAGCATTTTGGATGAAACGCGTAAATGGGTGAGCGCCGTTGTCATGGCCACAGAGCAAGGAGGTAAGGCCGTCGAGTCGGGGGTTCAGCAGTCGCAGGTCGCGGGAGAGGCCATAATGACGCTGACACGAAGTGTGACGTCCTCGTCACAGGCCGCTTCCATCATCACAGCATCGAGCGAGCAGCAGGTTGTGGGAGTGCAACAGGTTTCGCAGGCTATGGTCAATATTGACGAGTCTATGAGGCAAAATCTAGAAGGCACGAGGCAACTTGAGGCAGCGACTCATAGGTTGGAAGAACTTGGATCGAATTTGAAAAAGCTCATTGAAGCGTACCGGATTTGACCGTCCAACCATAAAGCGGCTATCTAGATCATCGACTCTTCTCGATTTCTCTTTTCATAAGGTTTATCGATTTGGTGACCGGTATTTCTTTTGGGCAGACCCGCGTACATTCAAAATAGTTTACGCAGCCCCAGACACCATCAGGGTAATCCAGTTGTTTTAGCCTTTCCTCTTTCTCTTCGTCACGTGAATCGAAAATACGCCTGAACGCCTGTACAAGAGGCGCAGGGCCTATATAGTCGGAGTTCTCATGGCAGACGGGGCACGCAGCGGAACAACAGGCGCAAAGAATGCACCGGATGGCGGTCTCCACTTTATTGCTCTCCTCTGGAGACTGCGATCGCTCCTTTTCCGGCGGGGCGCCAGCAATGAGATATGGTTTTACCCACTCAACTCTCTCGAAGAACTTATCCAGATCCACAATCAGATCTTTCAGAACCTTGAAAGTGGGAAGCGGTTCCAGCAGCACTTCTTTATCTTGATAATCCTTGACCAGTTTCTGACATGCCAGTGCGCATCGTCCGTTGATCTTCATACCATCGGAACCGCACACTCCGTGGGCGCACGACATGCGATAGCTTAAAGTCCCGTCCTGTTCCCACTTTATCCTGTTAAGACAGTCTAATAACCGTTCCCATGGTTCAGCCTTGACTGTGTATTTCTGGTAACGGGGTTCCCGGTCCACCTCGGGGTCAAAACGAAAGATGTTGAATTTCATTTCAATCATCAGTAAGTCCTAACTTTCGGCTCAAATCGCGTGATGGTTACAGGTTTGTATGAGATTTCCGGACCGCTGTCGGTTTGTCGAATGAGCGTGTGCTTCAACCAATTCTCATCGTCCCGTTCCGGATAGTCTTCTCTAAAATGCGCTCCCCGGCTTTCCCGTCTTCCCAGGGCAGAGATGAGAATCGTTTCAGCCAGCCCCAAGAGGCGCTCCAGCTCCATCGCCTCCAAGAGGTCACTGTTGAATGAATCGCCACGATCATTTATTTTCACGTTTTGATATCGATTCTTGAGATCCTCCAGCTCTGACAACGCCTTTTTCAAATCTTTTTCGTTTCTGAATACCGAGCAGCTTCTTGTCATAAGCTCTTGCATAGCATCCCTCAGAACATACGCTTTCTCACCCTCGCTCCTGGTCTTGAGGTTTTCAATTATCTCGGCAGGTCTCGCGTCAGGACTAGACGGAAGCGATTTCCAATCTAACTGTTCCAGGTCTCGCCGGATACTCTGTCCCGCTCGGCGTCCAAAGACCACCAAGTCCACAAGTGAGTTGCACCCCAAACGATTCGCCCCATGCACCGAGATACAAGCGCATTCGCCCGCAGCGTACAATCCTTCCACCGCTTCAACATTTTCATTGAGGACATGGCCGTTCAGATCGGTAGGAATCCCGCCCATCATGTAGTGACATGTGGGACTAACGGGGATCGGGTCTGTGGACACATCTACGCCGAGGTAGATTTCGGCAAACGAAGAAATGTCCGACAACTTTTCGGAAAGCTTTTCTTTGCTAATGCCGGTGAGGTCGAGATGGACGAAATCACGATGATCGATGCCCCTTCCCTCTCGAATTTCCGTGATTATGGCGCGAGAGATCAGGTCCCTGGGGGCCAGGTCCTTTATGGTGGGGGCATATTTCTCCATGAACCGAAATCTTTCGGAATTCCGCAGGACAGCGCCTTCTCCTCTGGCCGCTTCACTTATGAGAACACCTAGCCCATAAATTCCCGTAGGATGAAACTGCACGAATTCCATGTCTTCCAACGGAATTCCGCACCGGTAGGCGAGGTATACTCCGTCACCCGTATTAGCGAAACAGTTGGAAGTTACCTTGAAGACTTTTCCGAATCCACCCGTGGCTAACAGCACGGCGCGGGTGTGGAAAACGTGCAACTTCCCTGAAGAGATTTCATACACTACCAGGCCGACCACACTCCGATCCTTCATAAGGATATCCAAGAGTTGGAACTCAGGATAGATCCTGATGCCTCGTTTCGTGGCTTCAGCATGCAAAGTGTCCAAAATGACCCGGCCCGTTCTATCCGCAGCATGGCAGGCCCGCTTAACGGCTGCTTCGCCGAAATTCCTGGTGTGGCCGCCGAAGGCCCTCTGTGCGATGCGGCCATCAGCGGTGCGATTAAAGGGCACTCCCATATGCTCGAGTTCATATATCGCACGAACCGCATCGGTAGCCAGGATCTCGGCGGCATCCTGGTCCGTGAGGTAGTCCCCTCCCTTCACAGTGTCGTACATATGCCATTCCCATGAATCCGGCTCTTCGTTTCCAAGAGCCGCTCCTATACCCCCTTGGGCAGCCCCCGAATGCGATCTGGTGGGATAGACTTTCGAGATGAGAGCCACGTCCAGGCCGTCAGCCACCTCCAGAGCGGCCTTCAGCCCGGCAAGACCGGAGCCAACGATAACTACGTCATGTTTGAATGCCATTTGTTTTCAATTCCGGAATTGCTTGTAAAAATAAAGACGTGAACTGTTGTGGGACCGAAAGAGGGTGCACAGCCGTGCGCCCCTACCTACGTGTCAACGCTGCCTCGCTCCGTCTCAGGCTCGCTTGGCCATAGGTTCATATTCACATCCCATGAGGCCGCAATAATGGCCCACATATTCGGCCTGCGGCCTGTAGAGCATCGGCTTTTCCTGCGCTTCAGCGAACTTCTCCTCAATTACATGGCTGCACCAGCCGGCAATTCTGGAGATCGCAAAGATCGGAGTAAACAGATCCCGGGGAAATCCCATGAGGTGGTATACAGGCGCGCTGAAGAAATCCACATTTGGCCTTATTTCGCTCTTGCCGCGGCTGTCGAATTCCCGGACCGCAGTCTCTTCAATTGTCCTTGAGAGATTGGCCCATTTCTCCATCCCTTTGCTCTTGCCCAAGCGCTCGGCCATACTTCGCAGATACTTAGCCCGAGGATCCATGGTCTTATATACTGCATGACCGAATCCCATGATCCTCTCACCTTGATCAATGCGCCCCTTTACCCATGCCGATACGTCCTTTTCATTCTCCAGGTCCAGCAGCATTGCCATTACCCTGGCGTTTGCTCCGCCATGAAGACTGCCTGAAAGCGCGCCCACTCCCGCTGTGACTGCCGCATACATATGGGCGCGTGTTGAACAGACTTCTCGACACGCAAAAGTCGAGGCATTGAATGTATGGTCCGCGTGAAGAATGAGGCAGGTATCCAGATCACGCGCCACCTCTTCGTCCGGTTTAGTTCCGGTCACCTGCCAGAGAAAATTCGCCGCGTGAGAGAGTTCTTCATCCGGCGGGAGAGGCTCCTTTTCTTGCCTAATCCTGTGCCAAGCTGCGGTTACCGCAGGTAGACGAGCTATCAATCTCGCGGCCATGCGAACGTTGGCTTCTCTCGATTCGTCCGGCAAATCCGGGTCATACATTGCCAGGAGAGGGACAGATCCCTGGAGCACATCCATAGGGTCTGCTTTCTTCGGCAATTTCTTCAAGGCTTCGCAAATCCAATCAGGGACATTTCGAGCCTGACGTACCGCAAGATCAAACTGATCGAGTTGTTGCTTGCTCGGCAAACGGCCGTTCAAAAGCAAGTAAGCGGTTTCCATGAAGGAGGAACTCTCCGCTAGTTCTTCGATGCGGTAACCTCGATAAATCAAAATACCCTGTTGACCATCAATAAAACTTACAGCAGTATCAGCTACTGTAACCCCTCGTAACCCGATGTTCTTTACTGCAACCGTTTCTGGCATGGTCTCCTCTTGATTGACGCCGGAGCCTCAACTAACCTTAAAAAAGGCTCCCTTCTTGGCCGCGCAGACAGGGCATTTGTCAGGAGCATGATCTGCAATGGTGTACCCGCAAGTCCTGCACACGTAGTAATCTCTGTCCGGAAATCTGCCAGCGCTTTCCAGTTGCTTGATGGCATCTTCATAAAGCGCGCCATGAACCTTCTCAACTTCGTTGGCGTAATGGAATGTCCTAGTCGCAGTGGCTTGTTTTTCCTCTTTGGATTTAGCCAGGAACACCGGATACATTTCAGTGAATTCGTAATGCTCTCCCCCGTAAGCCTCTCTCAGATTTTCTAAGGTGGCGTTAACCCCTTTGAGAGCATCCAAATGGTTGTGTGCGTGAATGGTCTCCGCCTCGGCTGCTGCTCGAAAGAGCTTGGCCACACCTGTGTGGCCCTCCTCATCGGCTTTCCGCGCAAACGCCAGATACTTGCGGTTAGCTTGAGATTCCCCCGCAAACGCGGCCTTAAGATTGTTTTCAGTTTCACTCATGTTCGTTTCCCTCCGTTAAAAAGTTGATTGCTGACTTGATAGTGAAGACCGACAAAAGCGCTGCGCATCCGCTTGGAACGCCCCCGTATTGGACCGGATGGATCACAAGTTAAAATTCAGAAACAAAATCAATGAAACATGGCCCAAAGCCGTTCAAACAATACTAATGCATGACACCATTGAATTAAGGCACGACGAACAAGCCATGTATAATTTTATGCTCATTGGATCTATCGGGGGCAACTGTCTTATTGAGTCGCCCCCAAGAAATTCGATCTTTTTTGCATTTTAATCAAACACCACATCACACATTTGTTTTGGTTGGCGCGAGGAATAAATTTTTCACCCCTTCGAAATTCTCGGGATCATCAGTTGATGATGAGGGCAATGAGAATCGGGATTCTGATATACGCAACACGCGAACGCTACCATGTATTTCCGCATTTCAGTAAAGGAAACAACCTCATCTACATAACCTCTCTTGGCGCAATAGATCGGACGAGACTGATCATAATACTGTTGCGCTAACGCGTTCATCTTGTCGATAACAGGGTCGAGCGAACGGTTTGCGTCCTTTTCTTTGACCAGCCTGCGCGCAAATGACGCTGCCGAAGCCGTTTCACCGTGCATAACGTATATTTCAGTCGCCGGAGTGCCGAGGGTAAACGCGCAATGGTTGTTAGCAGTCGGTCCGCCCATAATGTAATGGGCAGCCGCCGTCCCCTTGCGCAGTACAAAAAGCATCATGGGCACATTCGTTTGCTCGATGGAATAGATTAGTGATTGACCCAACCCCAGAAGTTCGGCTTTTTCCGCTATGTCGCCCACATCAATCCCCGAGGTGTCTTGGAACCATATTATCGGCACGCGATCCCTGCCACATAGGGTGACGAAATGGTTCAACTTGATCAGCCCCTGCCTGTAAAGCTTTCCACCGACACCCGGATAGGGCGCATACTCGGGGTAACCTGGAGGCAGCATGCCTTGCTTGTTACCGATCACAGCCATAAGAAAACCGTCCAGTTTCACCAGCCCTGTGTAGACTTCGGGCCCGTATTCCGGCTGGAATTCCATGTGTTCGCTGTTATCCGTAAGACGAGCGAGCATCTCTTCAAAACTGTAAACAGACTTTTGATTCATTGGGACTAGTCGATTAAGGTCTTCCGCACCGAAGCGAGGCTCAGCAGGCTCGGCGACCCGGAAAAATCTTGGATCGTAAGCGGGCATATAGGTCATGTACTGTTTGATCGCGTCCAACACTCCTTCTTCAGTGTCGTACACAGCTTTGAAAAAGCCGGTGGAATCGTAATGTATTTTCACGCTGCCCGGCGGCGCCTCTTTGAAATGCCGGGTGGCTTCAATGAGCGTCTCAGCGCCTTCCAAATCGAAATAGCCTTTCGGGCTCATGCCGCTGACTATGCCGCCACCTCCCACGGCTATGTTGCAGTCCTTGTGCGCCAGCAAAATGGAAGGGCTAATTCCCTGATATCCTCCCCCCGCGGGATTGGTGCCGTAGATTGCCGCAAGGACGGGAATTCCCAGCTTTTGCAGTTCGGCGTGTCGGAAAAATGTAGTTCCACCACCTCTCCGGTCCGGATAGACCTCCTCTTGCTCAGTGAGCTTCACGCCTGAGCAGTTTACTAGCCACACCAAAGGGATACGAAGCCGCTTTGCTATATCTGTGACTCTTAAGACATTTTCGGATTGGCCCGAAACCCAGGCCCCGGCTAAGACCTTATTATCAAAACCAATGATGACGGCCCATTTTCCGCTGATTTTGCCTAATCCGTCTACCACGCCTGTGCTACCTTCCTCGTTTTGCTTGGGATTAAAAATCGAGTGCAGCGGGCGCCAGCTACCCGGATCCACGAGGTACTCCAATCTTTGCATTACAGTGAGTTGGCCCCTCTTGTTAACGGCCTCAGCGGGTAGACCTGCGTTTAGCTTTTTCTCGACAGCTTCGCGAATCTCATCTTCGACTTTCTTCGCTTCGGTCACATTCGGTTCAGTGGATTTGATTTTTGACGCGCTGAGGGGTTTGCCGATTGGCGTCATTTTTTCGAAGTAGGGTCTCATACCATTTCCTCCGTCATTGCAGCTTGTAGCTTGGATACCTGGGACAAGTTAGATTAGCAAGTTGCTTCCGGGTTTTCAAGAAAGAGCGTCGCCAAAAAAACTCTCGGCAACAAAGTGAATTCGGACAACATCCGGCGCTACACTCGGTGGGAGCGGGCTTGAACCGAAACAGTCACGGCAGGGTGGTTCGTGACGAATTTCGCGGGTGGTCCCCCATTTGCGCTGGGCTCAAGACAATCAGAAACGACCCGAAGGACCCATGTCAATTGGCAGACGACAGATGGGGGAACCGATCAGAATCCCCGGCGATCATCCTCGTCAGTCTTCTCGGATTGTTCCTTCAATTCTTCCACACAGAATTCAGTCTTTTTCGGGGGGATACTTCTGAGCGCCGGAAATAATCCTTTGAATCGTGGGGAATGTTGTTCCATCTGATCTGGTGAGTGCAGAGACCAGTAAGGTGTGGTATCTTCTTCTTCGATCAGAACTGTCTCGAGCAAAGCCGGATAACGATAGCGAGGATTGTTTCCTAGAAAGGTGAGCATTTCACGGGCGCGCAGGAATTCGCCGCGGCGTCGGTTTATTTCACCGAGCAAATACATGACCATGCCTGGATCGCCTTTAGTGAGACCGCGTCGGAGCGCGTCATCGAGATAGACGTCGGCCGTCTGAAGAAGCTCAATCTCGGTGTCCAGAGAGCCAAGTTCCCGTGCGGTCCAGGAACCTTTTAAGCTCACTACGCCCAAATCCCTGGGGTTGACGCCTCTGGTTTCCAATATGGAAACCAGCGCCAGCCAGCCTCTGGCAAGGAATTCTTCGCCAGCGCGGGAATTCCAGATTTTTGTATATTTTTGTGAACGTACCATATCCTTGATGTGGCCGGGAACACGTTGATGAAAATCCTGAACTCGAGCGGTGAACAAACATTCAGGGCATATTGCGATGTCAGATGAACGATTGCAGTCCCTCGGGAAAAGCCTAAAATCAAGCCCGTATCCGAATACCGCGGAACCGAGGCTATCGGTGTTCCGGTCATGGGAGAAGTTATTGGAACATAACGGGCAAGCAAGAACCGTGGCTGAACTGTTCACACAATCCTCCTTCAAACAGGTTCACAATCATGTTACCTCCCCTGAAGAACCCGTAACGGAGGTAGCTTATCACAAATGAGCGCTTTTGACCATGCTTTTCTTAACTCAGGGCCTTGCTTGTGGTATTAACTGAACCGGATCACAAGAAGTTTATTACATATGAGCGATTAATGTACGAGCGAATCGGATCTATTGATTATGAGAAAGATCTAAACCCCGCGCAACTCGAAGCGGTCTCCGTGAGCGGCGGGCCGGTGCTGGTTATAGCCGGGGCGGGCTCAGGGAAGACCAGGACAATTGTATATCGGGTGGCCTGGCTCGTGGATTCCGGTGTAGATCCGTCGTCGATCCTGTTGCTTACGTTTACCAGGAGGGCCGCGGAAGAGATGCTCTCCCGCGCTGCTCAGCTGTTGGACAGCAGAGTAACCAGGGTCGATGGAGGCACTTTCCATTCCGTCGGGAACCTTCTGTTGCGGAGATACGCTGGTTTGTTGGGATTTGACGCTTCGTTTTCCATCATGGACCAAGGTGATTCACTGGACGCCATAGATCATGTGAGGAGAACCCTGACGCCGCCGATCATGGATCCGAAGGCATTTCCCAAAGCTCGAACGATAGCGGAGATAATCAGCAGATCAGCGTCTTCCGGGATCTCAATTTCCCAAGCGCTAAGCAACAGGTATCCTCACTTCGAGCCTTGTGCACAAGATATTGAAAGGATACTATCGCAATACCAGCAATATAAGCAAACCAACAACCTGAAGGATTATGACGATCTGCTTTTGGGGACCACCGAACTCCTGGAAAAACACGAACGCATTAGGGATGAGGTGTCCAACAGATGGCGGCATGTTCTCGTGGATGAGTATCAGGACACGAATCATTTGCAGGCCAAGATCGTCCGGCTCTTGGCATATAGTCACGACAATGTTATGGTCGTGGGCGATGATTCGCAAAGCATTTATTCCTTTAGGGGAGCCGATTTCACCAATATTCTGGAATTCCCGAAAATATTCCCCGGCGCCAGGATCATAAAGCTGGAGGAGAATTATCGAAGCACCGCGCCCATTCTAAACGTCACGAACACAATTATTCAAAAGGCGACTAAAGGGTATCCCAAGAAGCTCATCACTCGAAAAATCGACGGCCCTTTGCCACTCGCTGTCCGACCCTCGACCGAGCGTGACCAGAGCCGTTTTGTGGTCCAGTGTATTAAAGAGCTGCGAGACCACGGGATCGCCTTGTCGGAGATCGCTGTATTGTTTCGAGCCGGTTTTCATTCGTTTGACCTTGAAGGCGAGCTGACGCGCAACCGCATGTCGTTTGTTAAGTATGGCGGTTTCAAGTTTCTGGAAAGCCTCCACATAAAGGATGTTCTCGCGCATCTAAAGGTGGTGAATAATCCAAAGGATAGGCTCAGTTGGATCAGGATTCTGAGACTTCTGCCCGGCGTGGGAATGAAAACTGCAATGAACCTCGCATCGGAATTGGTCGAAATCGGCTTCGATAAAGATCCATTGAGCTTAGTCCCAAAGAACAAGAAGTACAGCGAGCCATTTTCAAAGTTGCACGAATTGCTACTGAATTTAAGAAATCAAAACGCGCCGATCTCGGAGAAAGTGGAACAGGTCAATCTGTATTATTTCCCATTCCTTCAGGAGCGTTATGACAATTATCCGAAGAGAATGCGCGATCTGGAGAATTTGGCGGACCTTACAGTGCCGTATCGAAGCCTCAATAGGTTTCTTGACGATATGGCGCTGGAACCTCCCGACGAGGACGGCGCTGGGTCAAATTCGAAGGAGAACAGCCTGGTCCTCTCTACGATCCATTCGGCCAAAGGGCTTGAATGGCATACCGTCATAATTATATGGGCAGCGGAAGGCCGTATTCCATCCCCGATGGCAATTGACTCGGAAGACGAACTGGAGGAGGAGCGCCGATTGCTATATGTGGCTACAACTCGGGCCAAACACAATCTAGTGATTGCCGCTCCCAGGAGTTTCATGGACCGTAGATTTGGTCAGATTGAAGTGAAGCTGTCGAGATTCTTCGAAGAAATCCCCGAGGAATACTTCCGATATTATCGGGTGTGACCAAGAGAAGAATTCACCGCAGAGAGCGGGAAAGAGAATCCAGGGAACCCGGTTTTTGTAAAAACCCGGTTCCCCGGACCCCTCCGGCAAAAACTTCTAGATGGCTAGTGGCAGAAAGTGTCATTGCGAGGAGCGTTAGCGACGAAGCAATCCCCGAACTTAGGAGATTCTCTTCGCTGCGCTCGCAATGACAATGCTTCTGTAGGGGCGACCGGCGGTCGCCTCTACCCTCCCCCTTTTCTAAAGAGGGACGCGGGGGGATTTGCAGCACTCATGCGGGCGTACGCTGGAATCCAGGCATCTTCCGGATTGGTAGCGCCCGGCCTCCGTGCCGGTGCACACGGAGATCGACCGGCAGGGACGCCGGTCGCTACCGAATCTGGACTCCGTTTTTCAACGGGGCGGTGTATGGACCGGATCGAGTCCGGAGTGGCAGCTTCCAGATCTTGTAGGATGTGGTGAGCGGAGCGAACCGCATCGCTGACTCAAGAACAAGCCTAGAGCACATCTTAGTGCTGGAAAGAAAAACGGTTCCTAGCCCCAACGGGGCGTGACATAATAAGCCTAGCGCGCAGCCCTAGGCCTGAGAGAAGAACAATTCCTAGCCCTGAAGGGGCGTGACAGAATTTCTCATGCCTCAATCTTTGTCAAAACTCT
>Ga0172371_10000344_pt1 | contig 70970 bp, 64 predicted proteins | sample Lak12m_FD_114543 | JGI IMG/M metagenome (GOLD analysis project Ga0172371, IMG submission 114543) | Freshwater microbial communities from Kabuno Bay, South-Kivu, Congo - kab_022012_12m | ecosystem: Environmental > Aquatic > Freshwater > Lake | place: Democratic Republic of the Congo: South-Kivu... | reverse complement strand
CGTTCACCTCCTGTTGCTCTCCACCCCGCCTCGCGGCGACGCAGTTACAGTCGGTTACAGGCTGTAGCGCAGACCTGGAGAGGACTTGCACCTCTCTGATTAAGTGCGCTCGCAGGCGCACGACCCCGACTTTCGTCGGGGTGACGGGTTTATTTTGCGACAGAACCTTAGCGATCTCCGCGAACTCCACGGTGACCAATCTCCTTCTTTCTCAACACATGCCCCATAGAACCGACCCGTTGCGGTCTCACACCTTCCCACCAACGCCGCCACGCGCTGTGATCAGCCTCGCGTAGAGCGCAGTATATTGATCCACGATGGCGCGCCAATCTCGGTTCTGTTCCACCCAGGACCGGGCGCGGCGTCCAAGCTCGGTGCGCAACTCCGGGTCGGCCAGCAACTGTCGGCAGCGAGCCAGCAGGTCAGCTACGTCTTCAGCCTTAAGCAGTATCCCGGTAACACCGTCACCAATAAGTTCCTGATGCCCGCCGATGTCGCTTGCGACGAGCGCTTTGCCCATCGCCATGATTTCGAGCGGCTTCAGCGGCGTTACAAGCCGCGTTTCTCTCGTGTCACGCCGCGGTAGGACGAGAAGATCGCAAAGCCGGTAATAATCTAGAGTCTCCCGATATGGAACGCGGCCCACAAACAGCACATTGTCGACGATGTCGAGTCGAGCCGCCATTTCCTTTAGCATGGGCATCAGTTCACCGTCTCCCACGAGCAGGAGCCGAACTCTCGGCATGTCGCTCACCAGCCCTGCGATCGCTTCTACCAGGAGGTCCAGCCCCTCGTAGGCGAAAAATGAGCCGATGTATCCCACCGTCACTGCACCGTCGAGCCCAAGCCTCGATCGCAACTCCGCGGGGGCTTCGCCGGGCGCGAACGAACGCACGTCCACGCCGTTCGGAGCGAGCATGATCTTGCCGGGACTCACCCCGCGCGAGCGAACCTCCTCAGCGAGTGACCGCGAGATCACACAGCACGCGTCCGCGTGTCTCAGCGCAAAGCCTTCCAGGCCGCGCACCGCTCGGTACCGGATCGACCGCTCGCTGAGGCCTTTTCGTCCGACGTGCTGGTCTTCCCAGATCCCTCGCATCTCGTAGATCGTGGGGATGCCTGTGATGCGCCCCACGACGTTACCCACGATACCGCACGTGAATGGTGAATGTGCGTGAATCACTGCGGGTTCATACCTACGAGCGACCGACAATGCCGTGGTGAATAGTGAAACATTCTGCGCTACCCGCAAGGCGGACCTCACCGCACTAGGGTCGTACACCTCTTTGGTCGGAGCCAACGCCGCGCCACACGTGCGGAAATAGCGCACTCCGTCGATGATTTCGCTCCTTTCGTCATCGAGTGGTCCGAGTGGAGCCTGTGACGGAGATGTCACCGCCAGCGGTTCAAGACCCTTCTCACGCTGGGTCACCACGATCTCGCGGCTCCGTATCGCATAGCCGTGCGTCCCCGGCACAGATCGATGGAGGAGGTGTAACACTCGCATTCGGTATTCCTCTCTCCTCAGGACTCAGCCCAAGAGGTGAACTCGGCGGAACGCAACCGATCGACAAGTTCACGTGGCAGGCCCAGCCTATCGAAAACTTCCGGCAGCTCGATCGCCGAGCCCGTCGGCTTGACAGCGCACAGAAACGTCGCGGGAAGAGATCCCGTCACTTCCAGCCTTAGTGTGGAGCAAGGCTCCTTGAATCCGTAGGCTGGCGAGTACCAACCGGCAGGAGGCTCATTTCTCGCCTTCAATATCTCGGTTGTGGCCGACTTCGGGCCGAGCAAGAACAAATCCAGGTCACCCGCATCGGTAGCCACATGGAAGCGCGAACCGGTAACTGCACTCAGGTGACACGCTGGGCACCAGTGAGTGAACCACTCGAGAATCCTGCTGCCGGTCCCTTCGACCCGGTCCCAGACGAGCACTCCTTGTCCGGATAGGTGGAACACATAACGATGATGAACAGCCCCGCGCCAGCGAACGAAACCGTGGAGCATTGCCCAGCCTTCGCGATAACGAGGCGGCTCTGCGCCGATTTCGAGGTCTCGGTTCCAGAGGAAAGTCTCCAAAGGTTCGGACTGGCTCAGTCCGTCCAGCCTGATGGTGTTGTGTGCTGCTGTGGAACGAAAGTACTCCCGCCATTGAACGGGGCCGTTGTACACGAATGTGCCTGCATCAACAACTACCGGAACACCTTTGTAAGAGACAGTAATTGCAAGGCCGTCCGCATGGCCGTGACCGTACCGCGGGGGCATGCCCAGCGGCCCGGCGTCAAGAACCACGTGGAAATCGGCATCGCTGCAGACTTGGTACCCTCCGTGAGGGAATTGGAGCACAGACACCGTGCCTTTGCTGTGCTCCAGAGTTGTGCTCGGTTCATACCAATGTTCGTTCGAACAAGCGACATCTGCGGCGTCCAAAATCCCCCCTGTCCCCCCTTTACGAAAGGGGGGGACCCTTATTCCCCCCTTTGATAAAGGGGGGCTAGGGGGGATTTTATTGTTCGGCATCAGGTGTCTGTGAGCCGGGCCGTAATTCTCATTTGAAAGCGCATTGGTATTAAACGTTTGAAACGCATCGCGGCCCGGCGTTCCAAGCATGAGGTACGCCTCTGCGGGAAAAGCGCGAATCCGATCGGGGTTAATGCGAGCGCCGCACAGCACCGTCCCCACAGCGGCGAGACTGGTGAAATCCCAGTATTTCTCCAGTTTCCACCCGATAGCGTGCCCGCTGTCCGCGTCTCCGATCGCGGGGGCTTCCCTAAGGTCTGCTGAGACCGCGTCCACAAATCGAATCCCGGCTGCGACGCGTTCGGAAATGGCTTCAGGCAACGCGGTTCCCGACCACTTGGCCAGGTGCAGCAGAGGCAAAAGAAACTCCGCAACGAATCGGAAGTACCCTGTGCTCTGCTCCGCATAGACCCCGTCAGGAAGGATGAGGCGGGGCGTCAGCCACTCCAGAATACGAATCCCGCGGTGCAACCAACTGTCTGCCGTCTTGAAAAACCGGCAAAGGATTCCCGCTGTCGCCAATGCTGCCGCCTCTCCCAGGAGGTGATTGCTCACGGCGTGATGCACCGTCAGCTCGTTCGCCACGTGAACGCAATGCAGGAAGAGGCACGGGATGAAACGTCTCATGAATTCCTCGTGCCACGCGATCGAATCCATGCAGAGTATGTGGCACCTCATCCAGGAGAGAAGCCGCAGAGCCACCTCCAGATTGCTGCTCCATTGGATCCCTTGAGGATATCGAACCGCGGCGATCCAGCTCTCGATCTGTTCTCGTGCCGCGCGAGGGTACCGCTCGTCCCCCGTGAGCCTCCACGCGGCGCCCAGCAAAAGCAGGTGCTGAAACCGGTTAAGCTCCCAACACCACTTCACGTCGCGCTCGGGATCGGACGGATCGTGCAAGAAATCCAATCCTGAGTGATGCGCACGCGGCCATTCCAGCGTTGGGGCACTGCCCGAAAGTCGATTCGACCAGGGAATGGAGCGACCGAACTCCATCTGTTTCCATCCGAACAGCACAATGCGCCCCGCAGCGGCCGCGTCGGCCCGCTCGACTAGGGCGTGAGCCTCCGGTGGATAGAAATGTGCAAATCCCTTCCAGAAATCCGGATCTTGCCACCATCGCTCGGGAAGCCGCGGAACGAGCGTTTCGTTGACCAACGTGCCAATCGAGCTTTCGCTGTCCGCGGCCAACCATTCCCCTCTCCGTTTCCAAAGACGCTCAACGGAATAGCTCTCAGGATCGCACGAGAACGCGCGTTCCTCCCTTCGATGGCGCAATTCACGACTTAGCCGCACAAACGGTTCGGACGGCCTCATGCTCGCCAGGCGTTTCAGATAGTATGAAATTCTATTCCACTGCATGGAAGGCCCGGCATCCCGTCAATTGACAAGCTGTTCGACGACTTCAATGTACTTCTTGTATTGATTTTCCCAGGTAAAGTCCTTCGATCGCTCCAGTGCTTTGGTTGCGAGCCGTTCCCGTTCTCCCGGTGAATGATAAAGTTCCAGGATCATGTCTGCCAGCGCTTCGGGGTCTTCGGGAGGCACAAAGGCGATGGCGTCTTCGCCGTACAGCTCTTCGAGCACGGCTAATCTCGATGACACCACGCAAAGACCGACGTTCACCATCTCCGGAATTTTGAGCGAGAGCGCAATGTCCATGTGAATGTCCCGGCGCGCGGGATACACTCCCAGGTCCGCCTGTCGCATGATCTCGGGCATTTCTTCCAGCGGCGCGGGGTCATTGAGCTCAACAAGGTCCCGTATGCCAAGCTCGTTCGCGAGTTCGAGGCACTGTCTCAGTCCTTCTCCTTCACCGCGGATCTTGGGAAAATCTCGTAGTCGCAGGCCTTGAATTTTCGGCTTGAGGATCGCCAGCGCCTTGACGAGGATATCAAGCCCGTAGCGCTTGGCTATAGTGCCCACGTACAGGAGGGTGAACCCGAATCGATGCGCCGGCGGCGAGACCTCCCTTTTACAGAAGATCGACGACGCTGCGTTCATCACCACCGTGATTTTGCCCGGCGGAGCCCCTCGGCGCACGAGGATGTCCCGGAATACCGGCGTAGCGGTCACCACGTGACTACTGAAACGAATGGAAATCCTCTCCACGAATCGGTTCAGCATTACCACCGGGTGCGAAATCGAGGCGTGGAACTTCGACATTGCGACTTCCGGCACGGGATCGTGCACGTTGAAAATGACGGGGGTGCCGCGCAGCCTCGGAAAAATGGCGCAAAAAACTAAAAAGTCCGGCATGTTGTGAACATGAATCAGGTCATAGCCGTACCGGAGATCCAACGCTGTCACATAGACGAACATTAGGAAAGCAGCCAACCCCCACTCGAAAGCCTGACTCAATCCCTCACGGCGCATCCGCCTTCGGGGAACGTGATACACGCGGATGCTTGCAGGTTGAGCCACGGGCTGATCATCTTCCGGACTGAGAGCGATGACATCAACCGTATAGCCGTCCCGAACCAGGTACTCCGCGTACCGTTTTACTCTAGTGTCCCTCTCGTAGATGCTGTGGGTGATCATACACACCCGGCGTGGCTTGAGGGGGTGTGTTGTCGCACTGAAAGCCGCCACTCGGCCGTCCTTTCGGAGGAAATCGGCGTACGTCCCTAACTCCGTCAGCAGACGCGCCATGGCCGCCGCCGGGGATACGGTCCCCCTCTCCCTCTGGTCCGGTCCGCGGAGCCGTCAGAGCAGACGATACAAGAATTGGGGAATGTGGAAAACCCGTTTGTTGAGGACCATTCCGAGCACGTTTGCGTCGCACGACTTGAGCTTGTCCAGTGCACGGTTGACCACCTCAGCCCGCGTGCGGTTGGACTCAGTAACAAAGACAACGCCGTCGGCCGCGGTGGCGAGGACACACCCGTCCATGAACGGGACTGCGGGCGCACTATCGATCAGCACGAATCGGAATCGCTCCCGGAGCTTAACCAGCACGTCCTTGATGCTTCGTTGCACGGCGTAGAGTCCGGAATCCATCGGGAGTAGCACGCTCTGATCGTGGACCTTGTCGCAAGGGAGCACACAAAAGCCCAGACCGTCGAGGCAGACAACAGCCTCTTCAAGTTCAACCCGTTCTTCGATGGCCGAATGAAGCCCGTGTTCCAACTCGAGGCCGAACAGTTCGCGGAAACAAGGCTGCCTGAAATTAGCCTCTACCACCACCACCTTGTCTTTGCCGGCTATCGTCGAGAGAAAAGCCGCATAGCCCAGCGCTACCGTGGTGACCCCTTCACCGAATTGCGAGGATATGAACAGGACAACCCGGGACTCTTGGGTGTCGATCTTGGTCATGACCGACTGGTGGAGCCAGTGAAACTCCTGCCGCTGGGTGATGGCAAGTTGCGCCGTGAGTAGCCGTGGGAGTTCTCGGGTAGCCATGGGGGCATTGTACCGGCTAACTGGAGACAAAGTCAAGCACAGAGCAGCTCCGCGCCACTATAGAGCAGTTTAATCAAATAATACCACTACTTATTTTGTTTTTCTTATGTCTAACATTATATTTTGTTGACACTAAGCGACTATACCTTATATAATACATCAAAAATAGCCGTGACCACAGAATCGGCCACCTTTCAAATGAATTAGAGCCGCAAGAAGAAATCGACGGCCCGTCGGTGCCCGACGGTAGGGAATCCTGATCATGACTCTTCATCGTCACTCATCGGTCTCTCCCACACTCGGCGATGCCGCCTCACCGGCCCCGGATCAGGTGCTATTGCAGGACGGCAGGTTCCTCCACCTCGATTTTGAGGGTGTGGATATCGGGCCCTCGCATGATGAGCCGATGTCCACCCGCCCCGCCAAACGACGAGGTCGCTCCAGGAACATGGGCCGCAGCGGACTGGTCGCGAGTTTCATTGTCCTCTTCGTGATCGGGGGTGCGTTTACGGCCTTGATCATGAATTTTGACTTTCATCCGGGTTTCGACTTCGGGTCTTTTTTGCTGGGTGCGGACTCTGCCGAAATAGTGCCCAGGCCGACAGCGACCGGCGGGCCAACGAATCGGGATGAGGAGTCGCCATGGGCGGCGGCGGCTGGCAAGGCGACTCCTACTTGTCCTGTTCCGGCTCTTGAGGATGACAAGAAGAGTCGCCTTGCCGAGATCCCGAAGCCTCTTCCTGCGGACAGCATTGTCTGTCTCAACAAGGTTCGTGAACAGCTTCAGGTGGTGGAATCCCAGCGGAACGGCTGCGAGGTCGCTCTGAACCTGATGAAAGATGCCAAGAGCGTCTTCAGTGGGTTCGTGCCCGAGCTTGCCGATACAGGGCTTGGATCGCACAAGGTTTTTCAGGCGAGGATCGCAGAACTGGAGCTCAAACGAAAATCGCTGCTTGCCAAGTTTACGCCGAAGAGCAGGGAAGTCCGCTCGGTGGACGAGGAGATCGCTGCCGTGCGCGAGAGTTTCAAAGAATGTCTCGCGGCGTATATGGCTTATCTTGACCAGCGGAAGGCCTACCTCATCGCAAGAAGGGCCGAACTCCAACGAGGCTCCACAGCGATCACCGGCAAGCGGGCATGGCCCATACCGGGCCCGTCGGCCCGCGACGCGATCGGCGCACCACTTCGGCTTGTCCCCGGTGCGCTCGCGCCGCGCCCCGACAAGCCGTCTTACGCTCCCAAAGGACCCTCAGCTTCTCGCAGCGACGGTGCCGGGGCAGTACGATCGGCGGCCACCGCTCCCAGATTTTGCGCGCTCTCCGGACCGGTCGCAGAAACCGTCGGCGCTCCGCAATCCTGGTCGCAGACTGCTGGAGACCTGCTTTCCTCACTCTTCCCAGTATCGACAAACGTGAGAATCGCCTGGGAGTGGGTCTCGGGTACTCTCAGGGTCCTGCTGGAGCCGCCTGACAGCGCCGGCACTGATGTGCTGCGGGCCGACGCGACTGTTCCCTATTCTTCGAACCAATTACAGCCATCGGACGTGACGCCATGGTAGCACGATCAACGAAAAGCCCGTCTCGGGCAGCCCTCAAGAGGCTGCTCGTTGGTGTGTCGGCAACCCTGGTGGTGCTTTGCGCCGTGGCGCAATCCGCCGCGGCCCCACTGGACTGGCAGACGTTCGGTTCGCTGTCTGCCGAGGGTTTCTTCAGTTGGTTGGACGGGAGAATGGGCTTCAACCAGGACCTGCTGGCCACGCCCGCGCCCGGCACGATCAATGACCTAAGCACAGATCTCGGGCTGCCGCGCGAAGGACGTTCACTTAAGATTTCCGGTTCACTGCGCGTCCTGGAGCATCACCTCCTGCGCGCATACGGCTACGTTCCCGAATATTACAAAGGGACGAGACTCTTGACACGGGATCTGCTGACCCTGCGAACGCTTATACCCGCAGGTACGCAAGTGGATTCATTCCTGGAGCGGGGTCAGTTCGGGATGGGGTACGATCTTGATTTCGCGATCGGGGCATCCTGGCTGGCTGGACTCAACGGCGATTTCAAGTACGTCCACACTAGGTTGCGAATGTTGGGAGGTCCAGGAGCGGGAAGAGAAGACACCATCGCGATGGATGAATTGATACCGTGCGTGGGAGCGCACGCGGAAGGTCAATTCACCCGATTGAGCGCGATCTTCGGACCCTCCGTTGTCGCAGGGGCCTATGCGCGCATGGCTCATGGAATGTGGCCGAATTTCGTCAATTATGTCGACATCAACGTGGGGCTTTCGTTGCAGGTTCAACGCCGCGGCCTGGCGCGCTTCAAGGCACTGGTCGGCTACGAGCACGAGAGCCTATTCCATAAACAGGAGCCCATCTCCGGGACGATATTTGAAATCAAGCGGGACGGAGTGACCGTCTCGCTCGCGGGCGCTTTCTAGCGGCCGGTAGTGGCTGAAACGCGCGCCGCCGGGGAAGCGTCGTCATGGACCGTGGTGGCAGGAGGATTGCCGTGAGGTACCGTCGAGCACAGTGGATAATTGCAGTTTTGGTGGTCGCCGCGGCAGCGGGCTGTGTTGCCCCGCCTCAGCGCGTGGTGGTGAACGAGACGCCGCCGTGCATTGCGCAGCAAGTCACCGAGCACTTCCCGACGTCACTTTATCGGCTCGCCACCGGCGATATACTCGAAATTCTTTATCTTACCATTCCTTCGGTCACCCAGCAGCCGTATCGCCTATCCGTCCGCGATCAGATCGACATCGAGTTCACGTTCCATCCCGAGATGAACCGGACGGTGCGCGTACGTCCCGACGGTAAGGTGAGCATTCCCAGAAAGAAAGACGTGTACGTAGCCAATCTTACGGCTGACGAGGTGAAAAAGAAGCTCACCGAGATCTATTCGGACCTCCTCAAGCAACCCGACATCACCATCACCGTCCGCGAGTTCAACGCCAAGCTCGCGGAGGTGCAGCGGGCCATTGCCACCGCGCCCTACGGTCAGGCGAGGCTCATCACCATTCGCCCCGACGGCCACATCTCATTGCCGCTTATTCCTGACCTCCGGGCCGAAGGCCGCACCGTCAGGGACCTCACTCAGGATGTGAACCAGCGCTACAAGAATCTCATCGGGGACATCAACGTATCGGTGCTCTTGCGAGAAGTGATCGGCAATCTGGTGTTCGTGGACGGCGAGGTCAATACACCCGGCGTGCATAACGTCAAGGGACCGGTAACTCTCCAGCAGGCAATCGCGCTTGCCGGAGGTATGAAGGACACGTGCGAGCCCCGCACGGTCCTGGTCGTCTCGAGAGCGCCCGACGGCAAGTTCATCGCTCGGACCGCTGACCTGACCGCTCTCTCTTCGACGAGCGATTACTTCCTGACCCGCGGAGACCTGGTGTACGTGCCCAAGAGCAGGATCGCACGGGCAAATGTCTGGGTCGATCAAAACATCTCGAAACTGCTTCTGTTCACCGGCTGGAACCTGGGTATCAACGCCGACTACGGCAGGGTAACGACACGGTAACACCCGCGGGCCTACGGAGAGTCCCATCCGGCATCGTCCGGACGCTGGAGCCCGTAGGCCCATTTATCCACAAGAACCCACGGATCCAGGTACCCTTTCAATATCATTCGAAATGTCTGCAATCCGTCGCCCGCGGAGAGGGTCGTGCGACGGAGCCTAAACAGGTCGCAACCGAGGCGGTTGAGCCCATTGATCGCGGTTACCGCGTAGTGGTATCCCGCTTGGTATGCGGCCAGCCCGACATCTCGCGAGATGTCTCTCACCGTGCCGTACGGGTATGAGAGCGCAGCGGGCGCAGCACCCAGTTCGCGGGCGATACGCTCCCGCGACAAGACCAGTTCTCGGCGAAGCTCGGGAGGGCCTAGAGTATGGAGGCTCCGGTGCGTGACCGTGTGGGATCCGATGGAAAAGCCCGCTGCCGCCAGTCCCCGAGCCTGATCCCACGTGATGAACCGGCCCGTGCGCTTTTCCCCTTCCCTGTCGAGCTTTGAAGTAACCACGAAGAACGTTGCGGGAACCCTGTGCCTTTCCAGAACCTTGCCTACGACACCGGACAATTCCGCGTATCCGTCGTCGAACGTTACCGCAACAGTCGGCCTCGCGGGCACCCGGCCCTGCGACACTCGCTTCACCAACTCTCCCAGTTCGATGACTTCCGCGTGGTCGGATAGGTACGCGATATGCGCTCGGAAATCCTTGCTGGTGACGGTGAACGAGTCTTCCGCCGTATCAGCGATCCGATGGTAGGTGAGTATTCGGTATCCATTGCGATAAGTCGGGGTCAGTCGGTAGAGCGCACCGAATCCGGTGAGTGCCGAACCCCAAACCACCGCCCATTTGAGACCTCTCTTTACGGCCCATCGTACGGTCATAAATCCTCGCAAGACTGAATGAATGCGAACTGATTTCCCTTTGTGCTTGACACGGCAAGCCGGTCGCCATATATGCGCCCAAGATTTGGCGGATCGATAGAACCGGGGCGACCCCGACGATGCTGGAAGCGCCTCTTCTACACAAAGAATTAGCATCGTCGTAACACTTCGTTAATATTGATAGGGCAATTTTGATCATTAAAGAGAACCCGATCTCGACGGTGCAAAGCGCCCATACCGGCGGCGTCGAGTCAAATAGACGGAAAGGAGAACAGCATGCCTTATTATTACCACGAATTGCCCGGGCGTCTCCGAATAAAAATTCCCATGTTGCGACGAAATCCGAGAAACGCTGAGAGACTCCAGTCGTTCCTCGAGGATATTCGCGGCGTCGTTTCCACGTCGGCGAACCCGGTCACCGGGAGCATAGTAATCAGGTTCGACCCCGACATAATCACCACCCGAGATATCCTCGATGTACTGAATCGCGAGCGTTACCTTGACTCACCTTTTACCATGGTCAGGCAGGAGTACTTCTCCGACACGATCTCCAAAGCAGGCCATGCGGCTTCCAAAGCGCTGGTAGGACTCGCGCTGGAGCGCGCCCTGCAGGGCTCATCTCTCTCTTTTATCGCAGCCTTAATCTGATAAGAAACGGTTCGCCGCGAAGGTCACACGACCTTGGCGAACGATCTCAGCAATTGTGCCTTGTCCGTTATTTCCCACGGCACGGACAAGTCAGTACGCCCGAAGTGTCCGTACGCGGCGAGCCTCCGGTAGAAGCCCATGTTGGATAGACCGGGGAGCGTTCGCAAACGGAATTGCCTCACAATCGCGGCCAGTCGGAAATCGAAATTCTTCGTTATCAATTCGGTAATATCTTCCTCAGAGACAGCAGCAGTCCCACGCGTTTCGACTTGAATACTCACAGGTTGAGCCAGACCGATCGAGTAGCTGAGTTGGACCTCGCACTCGTCGGCGAGACCGGCCGCAACCACGTTTTTGGCAGCATAACGCGCAGCGTAAGCCCCTACCCGGTCGATTCGGAGAGGGTCTTTGCCGCTGAGCGCGGAACCGCCTGTCCTTGAGTATCCACCATACGTGTCGGTCGCGTTCTTTCGGCCCGTGAGGCCCGAATGCGTCGGCGGGCCGCCAAGCTTCAACGGCCCCCCGAGATTGATAAATACTCGCGTGTTAGAGTCCGGCCGGATCTCCTCCTCGTGGAACACTTCGTCGATAACCGCTTCGCGAATGTCACCACGCAGGGTATTCAGCGACGGGTACGAGCGGTCTTTCTGACTGGCGTTAAGCGTAATGGTGTGGATGCGAGCAGGTCTGCGGTCTCGATATTCCACCGCCACCTGAGTGGTGCCGTCAGGAGAAAGGTATCCCAATATGTTGTCACGTCGAACCTGCGCCAGTCTTCGGGCGAGTTTGTGGGCCAGCCAAATTGGGAGTGGCATGAATACGGGCGAATGATTGCAGGCAAACCCGAACACCGTAACTTGTTCCGTTGCAGGGACTGCATCGAGTTCATCGTCACCCATTGTCTCTTCGTCAAACACCGATTCACGATCGAACGCCGCTTCTTTGATGCTCGTGAGTATGCTGCACGTGCGGTAGTCGAATTCGTGATCCACGTACCCGATGCGGCGAATCACCTTTCGGGCCACATTGGGAAAGTCCACTTTCGCCCTGGACGAGAAACGTGCCGCAATGAAGACGACCGAAAGAGACACGGCGCACTCCGCGACCACTCGGGCATATCGGTCGTGCTCCAGAAAGCGATCGACAATCGCGTCGCTAATCTGGTCACACAGTTTGTCGGGGTGGCCGTCGGTCACCGATTCAGACGTGTGTACGAAGTCCTTCTTCATCGATCATCGCTCCCAGCAACCGACTTTTTCCTCATTTCCGTGATGAGCTGCGGAATCACGGCAGTCGCGCCTATCACCATCATGTCGGCGACTCCCACAGGCGCAAGCCCCAGGAGCCCCCGTAGTCCGGGGATGAATTGGATAATCGCCTGCAACCCGAGGGTGCCGAGCACGGCGGCGTTAAGGTAATTGTTGGGTGGCAGTTTCTCTTGGTCGAAAATGCTGTGGGATTCCGAACGACACGTCAACGCGTGGAGAACCTGCGATATGGTCAGGCTTTGAAAAGCGAGGGTACCCGCCGCCGCACCTCTGCCGTACTTCCCAATCCCGTATACGTACGCGGCGAGGGATCCCGCAGTCATAAGGCCGGCATCGATTGCCATGTTTCGGTAATCATCCCCGCGAAGGATCGGCACTTGGGGATCTCGCGGGGGTTGGCCGAGCACGTCCGGCTCTGGAGGATCCATGGCCAAGGCTATCCCGGGGAATATGTCCGACACCAGGTTGATCCACAGCAGTTGCATCGCATTCAATGGAAATCCCAGCCCAACCGCGCCGGCAGCGGCCATGAGCATGATTTCACTCATGTTGGTGGCCAGAAGGAACCGCAGTGCCTTGCGAATATTGTTGTAAATGGTCCGCCCGTCGCTGAGCGCCACGATGAGCATTTCCAGTTCGTCTTCTTCAAGCACCACGTCCGCGACTTCACGCGCCACGTCCGTGCCTGCATGCCCCATGGCGATACCCACGTCCGCGGCCTTGAGTGCGGGCCCGTCGTTGATACCGTCACCCGTCATCGCGACCACTTTCCCGGCGGCTTGCAAGGCACGCACAATCTGAAGCTTGTTCGACGGACTGACCCTCGAGAATACGTTCACGTCTCGAGACAGGGCTTTGAGCATGGACTCGTCCGCCCCGCTCAAATCAGTCGAATCGAGAATCTTGAGCGCATTACCGTTGTTCAGACCTAGCTCGCTCCCGACTGCGTACGCGGTGGCACTCTGGTCTCCGGTTATCATCACCGTTTCCAGGCCCGCGCTGTGGAACGCTCTGATCGACTTCTTTACGCCCTCCCTGATGGGGTCGGCCATAGCCACGAGTCCCAGCCAGATCAGACCGTCGAACTCGCCGTTGTCGCAGTATCTCTGATCGCCTGTCTCCGAGCGTCCATTCTCGCCGTTACTGTAGGCCACGCCGAGTACGCGAAGAGCGTCGCCAGCCATAGATTCGTTCTGCTTCTCGATCCAGTCACGATCGTCCTCGGTGAGCAGGACCCGTTGCCCGTCCTTAATCGTCTCGGAGCACAAGGCCACCACTTCCAGTGGGCTGCCTTTGAGAGCGAACAGTCTTCCGCTGTCCGATTCATGGTTGGTAAACATAAATTGGCGATTTTCCGAACGATAGCTGACTTCGAGCCGCGGATATCGATCCCTCAATTGACGGACGTCGACTCCCGCGGTGATTGCCAGCTCCACAAGAGCGTTCTCCGTGGGGCTTCCGCTGAGGGCGTACTTGCCGTTCTCCTGCACGAGTTCGGTCTCATTGCATAGCACACAGACGTGAAGTATGCGCAGCAACTCGTCGTTCGTAAAAGGGTTTACATCTCCGTCCGGCGATTCAAAGCGGCCCTCCTTCACCTCCACAAGTTTCTCACCGTACAACATCCGAACTACAGACATGCGGTTCTGGGTGAGGGTGCCGGTCTTATCCAGACAGATTGTCTGCACGGATCCGATTGTGCAAACGGAGTCAAGGTTTCGGATCAGCACCTTGTGCTGCCGCATATGATTCACGCCCAGGGCGAGTGTCGTCGTTGCTACCGCAGGCAGCCCCTCGGGAACCGCTGCCACCGCCAACGATATTGCGGTCTTGAGCTGTTGGAGGAATCCCCCGCCCCGCAGGAGCCCCAAGACGAATACCAGCCCGCATACGACAGTGGAAATGATCACCAGGTGATTCCCTACCACCGAAAGTTGTCGCTCCACCGGTGTTTCCGGCGACTCCGCTTCACTGACGAGCAAATGGATCTTTCCCATTTCCGTCAGGGTCCCAATGGCCACCACTACGGCCGAGCCTTGACCTCCGGTTACAATGGTGCCGGCGTAAACCATGTTTGCTCGGTCTCCCAGCGGAATGTCCGCGGTGGATAACGCGGCCGAAGATTTAGCCGCCGGAATGCTCTCTCCAGTAAGGACCGATTCGTCCACGCTCAGGTGAGCCGCTTCGATAAGTCGCGCGTCCGCGGGTACGTATACACCCGGACGCAGCACAAGTAGGTCTCCGACGAGCACGTCCTCCGCGGGAATCTCCTGTTCCCGCCCGGAGCGACACACGAGAGCGGATGGTCGAACGAGGCTCTTTAGAGAATGAATGGTGCGCTCCGCTTCCGACTCGGTGGCATACCCTACTACTGCATTGATCACCACAACCGCCATGATAGCGACCGCGTCCGCCACTCCCCCCGTTGCCACGGAAACCGCAGCTGCAACGGCAAGCATCCCGACCGGTAATGACTTGAACTGATCGACGAAGATCTCCAGGCCGGAACGCGATTCGGCGCGAGGTAATACGTTGCTGCCGTATTTCCGTCGGCTCGTCTCCGCACTTCGCGGAGAGAGACCTAACTTTGGCGAGGCTTTGAAACGCTTGAGCACCGCGGACGAGGTCATCGTGTGCCAGGAGAGAGCGGACGGAGCCGCCGATATGCTCTCTTTCGGCGTCGGTGCTGCGCGGCGCCTTGCGGGCCTCTCGTTCGCCGTCTCGGGGGCCCTGAGCTGCACGACCGTACCGGGTTCTGCCGGCAACTCCTTGAGATACTCCGAAACGATTTCCTCCATCAGCGCGACGATCCTGCGGGGATTTCCCAACGGATCGAAGATTACCAGCACGTTGCCGGTGAGCGTGCCAACGGAAACGCTCCGAATTCCCTCATGAAGGGCGAGCTTCGTTTCGAGCCGCACCTTGAGTTTCGAGCATCGGTACAGTCCCTTGACTTTGTATCTCACTCTGCCGGGGATCGCATTGTGAAGAATTTTGACCACGCGCCTCCACTCCACGGGCAAGCTTCACCTTTCGACGCAGAAATTCGTACTCCGCCGACTAGCAAAGAACGTCTGTGTAAACGTGTTCAACCAACGGGGTCGCAGCTCTAGCCAATATCAGTCGCCGCCACCGTCGTCCCCAAGGTCGTCGGGAATCTCGCCGCCCTCATCATCTCCGCGCAGCATTTCCGGCCCTTCGTCGGGTTCTTCCACGTGCCCTTTCGAGAAGATTCCCAGAGCGTAATAAAACGCCGTGTACCATGCGGGCATCGTAATATTTCCCCTCATCACTTGGTAAATACCCGACACTATTAGGCTGAGGAAGATTAGGCTCGGAATGTCCACGCCGCCACCGGTTGACTGCTTCAGGTTTCGATTCCAATTTTCGAACGTACTCGCGACGTCCCCAAACAGCGTCTTGCGAGCGTGTCGCCATGAAGCGAGTCGAAACAGGCCATTGCGTACCGCGAACCGATCGATCTGCTTAGGTGTGATCGAGTGCACAAACAATACGCTCGCGGTAGTCGGGTTTACCTCGACCTTCTCCACACCGGGGCATTTGGCGAACTTTTCGGCCACGGACGCAAAGAACGCTTCATTCCCCTTCTTTGTCGGGAACTTCACCCGGAGCCGAGCGTTCGTGTGATGGACCACGGTCGCGGCTAGTAGGGGCGCTTCAGCCGCGGTGGTTACCTCCGTGGGCGGAGGAGCGGCGCGGCGGCCGCGAACTCGTGACGGACTCGGGGCTGATTTCCGCCGGCGAACATCTGTGGGCCGGCGAGTCACTCTCCCTCCGCGAGCTCGGCCTTCACCTCCGCTTTTACTTCTTCAGCAAGGTCTTCGGCCATTTCCGTAACGTTGGCGACGATCTCCCTGCCCTTCTCATAGAGGAGGAAGCCACCTTTGAGCCCAGCCTTGAGAACCGGTCGAAGGGCCGCAGCAACCATGGGGATGACCACCGGAGCGGCGACAATGGCGACACCGATTGCGAGCCCCGTCCAAATGTCTGCTTTGGGTCGGAAATCGAGAAGAGCCATGGCAACGATCCTCCTTGTAAGTTCGGGCAACTGTAGTAATTGCAGTGCAGTCCCCCTAATCTATTCAGTTTCTGCGACCGTACATCGAAAGTCAAGTGAGCTTTCAGTGAGTTTTCTGTTAAGTTATTGACAATTATCGACGCTCCCGCGCGAGTAACTCCGACCGAGTTCCTCGGGCTAATACCAATGCGCAATCAAATAGACGACAATTTTCCACAAGTACTGGTGGGACAGGCATCTTGCCTGTCCGAACGTGACAGGCAAGATGCCTGTCCCACCAAAACAAAGTTGTCAATTGCTTGAAAGCGCGTCGATATAACGCGCTATTGTCGCCGGTTTTTCATCCGCAAGCACGTGAGAAATCCGTTCATTACGTTTGGTTTTGGTGAAATCACTATCCATGCGAGAACTTAAACGAAATTCCAGCCCACATCTCACGCTCTCCTAACATGCTTCTCCGCTAAATGCCTTCAGCGGCCGCACATCATCACACTCCCGGAGCACCCGTGGCAAACCAGACACTCTCTCCTCTTCACCGAGGCGGTCACAAGAACAGCGCCGAAATCGGCCGCGGGCCGTCACTGGAACGAATCCGCGGCGCGCTCGGCATTACCAACATCCGTTCCCGTCAATTCATCGAGTCGCTCCCCTTTTCAGTCCGCGATACAACGGCCGGATCGGAGACTGAACTCCAGGCCGCGGTGCGCGGCTCGCGCACGACGGTAGATTTGCCTCTGAGCATCGAGACCTCCAACTACTTCTCCAACATCGTGAGAAGAGCCGCAACGGGCGACACCTCCGGAAGGGCGGTAACCGACCTTGAGCGATACCTCGAGACCAATGAGGACGGCATCTGGGAAAACAGCTGGGTTCGATTTCCCAGCCGGAGGCTCAGCCCATATGCCCGGCAGGTGCTTGCGTCGGACCTCCTGGCAAATCGGATGCGCCCCGACGCAGGAGTTCGCAGCGACGCGAACAAATTCGTTCACACACAGGACGGCGAGGAATGCCTCCGCGTCCCTATCAGCTATCTCATCAAGCTCGCGCTTGCCGATGTCCTGGGGACTCAGCGCAACGTCCCCCACATGATCGCCGACATGGCCCTTCGGGTCATGGACAAACTGTTGAGCGACAACACCTCACCCGAGACACTCTCGTTCCACGTGACGGCTCTGCAGCCAGAGACCGGCTCGGGCCGAGCAATTGCGCGCGAGACTGCCCGTCGCTACCTTCTCACCCAGCTTCTCATCATGTACGCCAATGAAGCATTCGGTTTGAGAGATTCCGGCCAGGAAGCGATGATCTACTTCTCGCCTCACCCACCGATCCGCCAAAGGCAGCTCAACGAGGGGATCTCGGATTCATTCTACCGCGAGCTGTTCATGAGCCCTTGTCTTTCCGGGTGGGACGATGGGCTCGCTAAACACGAGTACATGTGTCTGTGCCACAAGGTACTCAGCAGAAGTGCTCTGAATGCAGTGGCCAAACTCCGTGAAGCGCGGATCATCACCCGCAACCTCGTGGTGATTCCGACCGTATCAAACTCCAGCCTCGCCAACAACGGCACGCATCTGAGCCTGGGAAGCCGCAGGCTCACCCAGCTACTGGGCAACAACTCGTCCGGACTCACCGCAGCGGACGAAAAGTGGATGGGGGACCTGGTGATCAAGATCGTGGAGCATTTTCTCCCGCTCTTCGTGGGCACGTACAGTGCCGCACCCTATCGCCTCGATTTCTCGGATTTCCATCCCGAACGAGTGCTCGGATTTCTTCCCCACGAACTTGACTATACCCATCTACGCATGATGTGGCGCCGCTGGAAGAAGAAGGCGAGGCTGGCGATATTCGGTCAACCGGTCACGCCATTCGGGCTGAAGTGGCTCGACCGCGCGGTGAGTAGCGTCTTCAGGATGAAAGGCGACTTTATCCCTGACTTTCGGCTCATCGATTATCTAGTCACACCCATGAGCACCCTCCGCAGCCCCGCGCTCGACGGGTCTCTCGGCAATGACGCACGACTCAAGAAGGACCTGGCCGACCTGGGAATCTTCGACGTGAAGATGGCGCTGTACATGCTTTACCGCCTTCGGGAATTCTCCAAGATAGGCTATTCCGGATTCGAAGGGCGTCACTATAGCCTCTTCGAGAGCATCGAAGTGGACATGGCTGCCGCGGCCGATATCCAAATGTTAGTGACAGCGCTCGCATTCAAGTATGTACTGTCCGGAGCAGTCTCCCACGGCCATATTCCGGATGAGCCCTTCACCGAAAGCGAGCGGAGGCAGGTCTTCTTTGGCGCTGCCATCGGCTTGCCCACGTTTTACGTTCACGGGAATACACGCAACCGGTTTCTCAAGGACATCGTCCAACGTACTCAGTATGTCCGATTCAGTCGGCGCTATCCGGGATACATCAGGGTGTACCACGGGCAGTTCCGGCTGGCTCTTGCCCGGCAACTCATGACGGACGCTGTTGACCTCGTGGAAACTCTTAATCTCCAGCACGCCCTGCAAGACCTGTTCAGACGTCTCGAAGAGCCGGATTCCGCGTCCGCTGCGGGCAAGATTTCCCGCGGAATCTTGCGTGAAGCGGGTTGGCATTCGCCCATGCGCGTACACGCGACAGAATTCAACCATGCTGCCGAGAAATATTATCGATCTACCCTAAGAAAACGACACATCGCGGAAGCTATCGAGGTGATTCGGGAAGACTTCAAGAAGATGGATTCCGCCGCATGCTGCCTGTGCCGCGAGGCTCGCAACGCCGTTCGGTACGCGATCGGCGAGGGCGCAACGGCACGAGTTCTCGAAACCATGCGCGGCGAACTGTTGGACGAGAAGACATCAGTGGAGACGCTGAGAACGATGATCAATCTGGTGCTCATCACGATTAGCCGTGAAGCATCCGAAACAGAAAGCCTCCTCGGGCTTCGGAAAGAAGATGACGAAAATCCCACATCAATACATACGGCGGGAAACTGGTGAGGTCTGCGACGAAACGATCTTCGGTGACAAGACTGTCAACGTGCTCTATTCCACCGCGCGAGAGAATGCGCCGACTCTCTTCCGAGCCTTGACGAGCGCTCGTGCATCGGACTTGTTGGCTTTTCTGAATTTCGACATCCCCGTCCCGTATGCGCGCAGATCATTTTGCCGTCGCAACGGGATCGACTTGTCTGAGACCGTCCATCCGCCAATCGAGCTGAACACACTCCGAAAGATCTTCGAGAGGAAGATCCGCTACTGGGAGTGCCGTCCGATGCCCCAAAACCCTCTTGTGGTGGTGTCGCCCGCTGATTCGAAAGTGATCGTTGGTTCACTCGCGGAGTCATCGCTCTTCTTCATCAAAGGAAAGTTCTTCAATATCGGTGAGTTGCTGGGATTGGACAAGAGGCCATGGATCGAATCGTTCGCCGACGGGGATTTCGCTGTCTTCCGGCTTACGCCGGACAAGTACCATTACAACCATGCGCCGGTCTCCGGCTTGGTCGTCGACTTTTACGAGATCGACGGGGGCTATCACTCGTGCAATCCGTCCGCCATCGTCGCGGCAGTCACCCCATTCTCGACGAATCGAAGAGCGGTGACGATCATAGATACCGACGTGCCCCACGGCACCGGCGTGGGCCTCGTCGCGATGGTCGAGGTCGCTGCGCTCATGGTGGGAGAGATCGTCCAGTGCTTTTCCGAAGAACGTTACGACGACGTGCGGCCGGTGGTATCCGGCACTTTTCTCACGAAGGGCTCTCCAAAGAGCCTTTACCGGCCCGGCAGCAGCACCGATGTGCTCGTTTTCCAGGGGGGCCGAATCAAGTTCGCGGACGATATCGTGGCGAACCAGGCTCGACAGGGCATCGAAAGCCGATTCACCAGAGGATTCGGCTCTCCCCTTGTGGAGACCGAGGTCGCGGTGCGATCCCTAATCGCGACTCCAGCTTGTAGTCCACCCGAATCAACCCGGAACTCAGGAGGGCGCTAACATGCTGGAAATGCTCTTTGTAGCGGCACTCGCCGTGTCGGCGTTCTTTCTCTTTGGGTGGGCCTTCAAGACGCTCCCGCAGGAACGTTGGCAGATCGTGGCTGCGGTCCCTACGTCCGAGAATACCCCTCATGTGTGGCAAGGAGTAAACCTCACGTACTACGGAGTGTTTGTAGCCTCGGCTATGGTGGCGTCGTTTGCGATCTGTTTGGTACTGCTGGCCGCGGCGGGAATGCCTGTGCTGGCGGCAGCAGCGCTTGTTGGCTTGGTACTTCTGGTCTGCGTTCCGGCAGCGAAGGTGGTGGCGATTATCGTAGAAAGGAAGAGGCATACGTTGACCGTCGGCGGCGCCTCTTTCCTTGGAATCCTGTGCGCTCCCACAGCAGTTTGGATCTTGGACCACGTTTCCGTACTCAACTCGAGTTCCCCGATCCCCGTTGTGACGGTGCTCGCAGTGCTCTCGATCGCGTATGCGATGGGCGAAGGGCTCGGACGTCTCGCGTGCATCAGTTTCGGGTGCTGCTATGGAAGGCCGCTGGCCGAATGTTCGAATTTCGTGCAGCGTTTGCTGCGAGGCCGAGGTTTCGTCTTTTCCGGCAAGACAAAGAAGATCTCGTATGAAGGCGGCCTTGACGGCAACGAAGTCGTACCCGTTCAAGCGATCACAGCGGTGATCTGCACCTCTGCCGGGCTTGTCGGAATGCTCTTGTATCTCAGAGGTTTCCATTGTGCCGCCTTCGTACTCACCGTCAGCGTGACCCAGACATGGCGCGCCCTCTCCGAAACCATGCGCGCAGACTATCGCGGGGGTGGCCGCATCAGCGCGTACCAGATCATGGCAGCTGTTGCGCTGCTTTACGCGCTCGGATGGGCGTGGCTCCTCCCTGACGTTCCGAATCCCGCCACGAACATCAAAACTGGGCTGGCGGCGCTGTGGGACCCGGCGGTGATCATCTCCTTGCAGGCAATGTGGCTGTTGTCTTTTCTCTATACCGGCCGGAGCGCGGTGACCGGCGCTACTTTGTCATTCCACGTGCACAAAAACCGAGTCTGAGCCCCTACATCGCGCCGCTCTTCGGGCACACCGGTCTTCAGGTAAGGTTCCGGAGCATTAGTCCGCAACGACGGCACCACAGGACGTTGCCCATTCCACTCCAATCCTCTTGACCACCTTCGCGTTCATGCTCATTATCGATTGGTCTCCTCGTGCCCGGCGCTATGCCTCGCCTGCCGGGCCATCTCCTTCGAAAGGCCTTCCCAATGGAGAAACAGTTCGTACGAGTGGAACGCTCCGGCCGCGTGGCCGTGGTACGGTTCGACCGGGCGGATAAACTTAACGCCCTGTCCGTTGACCTCATGCACGAACTCACCGATGTAGCCCGGTCATTTCAAGATGACAGCGAAACCGTGGCGGTGGTGCTCACCGGTGGGTCGAGCTTCACCGCCGGGATGGACCTCAAGGACCCGAAGCTTGTCGAGGCGATGCAAGGGCCGCTGGGCGCGCGACGCAGGCTGCTCGCCGCAGGGCCGAATATGTGCCGCGCATGGGAAGACATGGAGCAGGTCACCATCGCGGCGGTGGAGAGATTCTGCGTAGGCGGCGGCGTGTCACTCGCGGTGTCGTGCGACTTTCGTATCATGGCGCAAAACGCGATATTCCGCGTGCCGGAGTTAGTCTTGGGAATGAATATGAGCTGGCAGACTCTGCCACGACTCGCGCATTTGGTTGGACCCGCGCGGGCCAAGCAGATCGTGATCCTCGCCGAGCCGGTAAACTCAGAAGAAGCTCTGGCCTGGGGCTTGGTTGAAGACGTGGCAGACGAAGGCCGCGTGCTCGACAAGGCGGTGGCTATGGCCGAAAAGATCGCCGCGATGCCTCCGCTTCCGGTCAAGATGACCAAGAAGGCTGTCAACGCCGCGGTCAATGCCTTGGACAACACTGCCAGTTACATGGATATCGACCAGTTTATGCTCTGTCAGATGACACAGGATTTTGGAGAAGCCTTGTCGGCTTTCTTCACCAAGAAGAAGCCGGTCTTTCGAGGGCAGTGATCCGCGAAATCGGTAGATCGATTCCTACTTGGCCTTCCAACTAACCGGAGAAATGCTGAAACGAACTTGCGATCAGACCGATATTGTTCACCTCGGCCAGTGTAGGGGCAGACCCATGGAAACTGTCTCAAAAGTCCTCGAAAGGGTAGAATCGTAGCACGACTACCCCCTCACCCTAACCCTCTCCCCATGGGAGAGGGCCTGGGTGAGCGTTACAAACACGCATTCGAGGTTCAGCCGTGTTACGATTTTCAACACGCCCCGAGTTTTGAGACAGTTCCATGCGTCTGCCCGGATTTGGGCGCACGCGCGGGTGCGCCCCTACAGAGCCGTCGTACCATCTTGAACGCAAGTTCGTATTAGACGTTAAATGACGCGATCTCGCTTGTACGGCGCGGGTCTGAGACCCGCCCCTACCCGACGACGACGCCCTCTAAATCGTCAATGTACTTCCGAAACGATCTGCTAGGCCTGGCTGCGGGCTATCTCCTCCAGGGCCTTCACAACATCCTCCGGGTCCGCGCGTTTGGTGTAATCAGCTTCCGCGTACGCGTACCTAATAATTCTGTTCCGGTCGATGATAAATGTCGCCGGGATGGGAAGTCCGAAGGTCTCGTCGCCGTTCACAGCGGGCAAATCGGCGCCGAGGCGTTTGTAGAGCGGCCGAAGTTCTGAGGGAAGCTCAAACACCAGTCCAAAGCTGTGTGCGAGTTCGTTGCCGAGGTCGCTCAGCACAGGAAAGGTGACCTCGCTCTTTTCAACCGTAGTTTGGCAGCTTTCGACCGTCTGAGGAGATACGGCCGCTATCGAAGCGCCGAGTTCAGCCAATCGGGGGAGCATGAGCTGCCAGGACCGCAACTCGAGCATGCAATACGGTCACCCGCCGCCACGGTAGAAGCTCAAGATGAGCGGCCCTTGCGAAAGGAGCTCTTCCAGGTACACAATTCGCCCATCAGAGGCCGGAAGCGCGAAATCGGGCACAGTGTCACCAACGCCGAGACAGGACTGGGCGATTCCCGATTGCTCCAACTCGCGTGCAGCCTTGTCCATGACGGCGAGGGTTTCCGAGGGAATACGAGTGCGGGCCTGCTCTCGACGGCTTGCCAGTTCCTCCGTGAGCGACATGACGCGAAGTCCTCCCTGCGCTGTTTTTGAACGTTACGGCAAAGGCGTGTTGCGGAAGTCGAGGCCTGGATTTAAGATATAGGGTCTTAGAACGTATGACAATTGTTTTCGATGGTGATCTCAAAGCAGCGTGTGTGTCGTGACGCGCACCAATCGTCTCAAGATGGCTGTTTTGTTGGCGCTCGGAGTTGCTCATGTCTTCATGACTCTGTTCGGTGTAGTTCCAGGTCGGCTCAGCATCGATGAGGAGATCCACCACTGGATGGCTCGGAGCTTCGCGGAAGACCGCAGTCTTGCCCTGTGGAACGGCTACGATGAGTCCCCGTCTCGTGAGCTGGAGTACCATTTCCTGATCAAACCCTGTAACGGGAAGCTGTATCCTCTTTACCCGTATCTATTTCCAGTGATCACAGGCCCACTGTATGAGATCATGGGGCTGCGCGGATTCTATGCGGTGAACTCATTCGCCTTCGCATTAGCAGTGCTTCTCTGTTTTATCACTGCGCGGCGACTGTTCAGCGACGTCGGCCTCGCACTCGATTCTTGTCTCATTCTCGTGCTTGCGACTTTTGGGTGGGAGTATTCACACGCGATCTGGCCCCATGCAACTGCGATGTTGTTTATGACAGGGTCGGTTTGGGCGGCAGCGTTAGCTCTCACTGTTGAGTCCGCGTGGAAGGCGCGACTCTCCGCGCTGACGGCCGGGTTGATAGCAGGATTTGGGTGCGGAATCAGGATAGACACGGTGCTGGTGCTTCCTGCTCTGGTGCTCCCTTTCTTGTTTATGCGGCCGTGGCGGCCGGCAGAAGCAATGATGGTGCTTGTGGGCGCAGTGCCGGGGCTGGCGATCCTCGCTATGACAAATTGGACCAAGTTCGGTGTGTTGAGCCCGCTCTCTTACGGTGCAGCAATCCCACCTATGCCCAAAGAAATCGGTCTCGGTGCCGCGGCTATTCTCATCGTGTTATGGCTCTTGACTCGCGCTCGGGTCGCAGCAGTCGTTCAACGCCGTCGGATAGCCCTTTGGGCCGTCGCTGCTGTAATTTGCGGAGGGCTGTTGCTGGTTTCGGAAACGCGAGAGCTTATTGGAAGGATACTGAGCTACGCGTACGTGTCCGTAGTGGACTTCCGCGCTCTTGACGCGGCAACGAAATTCTCGGCGATGTGGCGCACCCCCAGCGGCGGAGTAGTATACGTCGGCTCGCTCAAGAAGGCGGTGCTCCAGAATATGCCTTATCTGCCGCTACTTTTCGTTCCGGCCCTTGCACTGTGGCGTAATGGTCGCGACGCGACGAAGCTGTGGCTACTTTTTCTCGTTCCAATAACCGTTTTGGGATACATGTCGTACGAATTCCCGAACCACGAAGGCGCCGGGCTGACGTTCAACTATCGATACTTCGTGTCCGCCTTGCCCTGTATGGCGATCCTGTGCGCCTTCGCCTTGAGCCGGTTAAAGACGTTGTGGCCTGTGCGGCTCAGTGTGTCGACTGCGGCGCTCGTGTCCGCGCTGACGATCGGTGCCTACCTTTTCCTCCTCATGAGGCCCGGCGGTGTCGCCATCGACCACGAGTTCCCGCTTCTGGTACTGCCGCTGATACTGGCAGCGATGCTCGCGGTGCTCCTGTCCGCCAGCCTCGCTTTCGAGTCGTTTCGCACACGCGCGCTACAGACTGCAGGCCGCATAGTTTTGAGCGCCGCGCTCGTGTGGGCCGGACTCACCGCGTTCCTCTATGATTATGCGCGCCATCGAGAAATCAGGAGAGGGGACTATGAAGTGGGCATGATGATCATGGAGAAAGTCCCTGAGGACTCACTCTTCTTCGTGTCTCCGATGTTCACCCCTTTCTCCATGGTGTTAGAGCGGAAGCGCGTCCGCCTGGCAATGCCGCGCCTCGATGGGTTCCGCGATTTCCCGCGTCTGGTGGAGTTCAATCTCAGTGCCGGGCGCCGCGTGTTCGCGTTCTTCAATACGACGGTGTGGGTGATGCTCGCAGCGGACCTACTCTCTCAGTACGACATTCGCCCTGTATTACCGATTGAAGAAGGGTTTGTGGGAGAAATCACCGTGAAATCCGACAGCGCTGCGACGTCTCGCTGATTGCGCAATCACCATGCGGTCGGTTGACACGGAAAGGGCAATCATCTACGCTCCCTGGAGCGGAGGATGGTATGCTGTCCATCGGAGTGATTGGCTGCGGGCTCTGGGGGCCTAACCTTGCGAGGAACTTTGCATCGCATCAACACAGCCGAGTAAAGGTGGTGTGCGATTCTGAGACGAACAAAGCTGCTTCGCTCGCGACTAGACTCAAGGAAGTGGACGCTGCTACCGACTACCGCCGCGTGATCGACGACCCGGAAGTTGACGCGGTGGTCGTGGCCACGCCGCTCACGACGCATTACCGGATCGTCAAAGACGCCCTGGATGCGGGCAAGCACGTCTTCGCCGAAAAACCCCTCACATCGGAATACCGAACGTCATTGGAACTCACCGAGTCTGCCCGTGCTTCAAACCGAGTCTTGATGACCGGGTACGTGTTCCTGTTCAATGCCGGCATCACCCTGGCGAGAGACTTGGTCACGTCCGGATCGCTGGGTGATGTGCGCTACGTTCATGCGGTAAGGACTAACCTTGGACCCGTCCGCACCGACACAAGCGCGGTCTGGGACTTGGCGTCCCATGATATCTCCGTGATCCTGTACTGTCTTAACGAAATCCCGACCGCGGTGAGCGCGACCGGCGGCCGTTTTCTCGACAACCCTCCCGTAGATGTCGCGTCCGCCAGTATGATGTTCCCCAGTGGACGGATCGGATTTGTGTACGTGAGCTGGCTCGATCCCTGCAAAGTTCGGCAGATTACGATACTCGGATCGGAGAAGATGCTCTTGTTCGACGACATGATTCCATCCGAGCCGATCCGTATCTACGACAAAGGTGTAGAACGGGTCGAACCGTACGATTCATATGGCAGCCATCGCATGGCGGTCAGGCCCGGCGACGTGCTTGTTCCCTACGTGAAGATGGCTGAGCCTCTTATGGCCGAATGCGATGCGTTCATCCGGGCCGTCTTGGATGACGAACCCAATCCGGCGATGGGTGACATTCCACTGACCGTTGCGGCCGTATTGGAAGCGCTCGACCGCTCCATGGAAATGCGCGGAGCACCTGCCGAGGTGCCTGTGTGAACAACTCCTGGAAATCGATCGTCAGTCCCGTCGTAGCCGATCCGGTGGAAATAGGGCCGGACGCCGTGATCGATGAGAACGTCGTGCTCGGATACCCGACGGGACGCCCCATCGAAGACCGTCTCCTGCGCATCGGCGCACGGGCTCGCATCCGTTTCGGCACTGTGATTTACGGCGGCACTAGCATCGGCGACGATCTCCAAACCGGTCACGACGCTGTGATTCGAGAAGAAAACACGATTGGCGATGGCCTCATGATCTGGTCACACTCGGTGATCGACTACGGTTGTCGGATCGGCAGCAACGTTCGGATTCACACCAAGGTCTATCTGGCCCAATTGACCACGGTAGAAGACGGTGTCTTCATTGCGCCGGGAGTGACCACTGCCAACGATCCGCACCCCATATGCACCGAATGCATGCTTGGGCCGACTATTGGCGCTCGCGCAAAGGTCGGTGCGGGGAGCACCATTCTCCCAAGGGTTCACATCGGAGAAGACGCGCTCGTAGGAGCAGGTTCGGTGGTAACGAAAGATGTTCCACCTAGAGCGGTAGTCGTCGGCAATCCCGCGCGCGTGGTCGGGATGGTAAACGACCTGAAGTGTAGGTGGGGCCGCCGAGGGTGGGCCTATCCTAAATTGAGAGAGGAACCGTAGCGCTTAAATATGGACCACATCCCGCTCGTTGACCTCAAAGCCCAAGTGCAGACGCTCAGAAACGAAATTGCCGAGACCGTGCTCCGCAACGTGGATTCGGCCGACTACATCCTCGGATTGGAGGTAGCTGAATTCGAGGCTGAGTTCGCCCGGTACGTGGAGACCAAGCATGCGATCGGCGTGGCTTCCGGCACGGACGCTCTCGTGCTGATGTTGCGCGCGTGCGGAGTCGGTCCCGGCTACGAAGTGATCCTGCCGGCGAACACCTTTGTGGCAACGGCCTTCGCAGTAAGCCACTGCGGCGCGCGACCCGTTCCGGTAGACGTGAGCGAGGCAGATTTTAACGTCGACGCTGACAAAGCGGCCGCGGTTGTTACGCGTAACACGCGGGCTATCTTGCCGGTGCATCTGTTCGGCCTCCCTGCGGACATGGACCAGGTCCGCTCGGTTGCGGACAACGCGGGCGCGGTGCTCCTCGAGGACGCGTGCCAGGCGCACGGGGCCTCATACCGGGGGACACGCGCAGGAGGGCTTGCCGCCGCGGCAGCGTTCAGCTTCTATCCTGCAAAGAACCTCGGCGCGTGCGGCGATGGAGGCATGGTCACCACCAACGATGACGAGCTCGCCGCGTCGGTGCAAATGTTGCGGAACTACGGCCAGCCGAAGAAGTACCACCACGATCTCCTTGGGTACAACAGTCGCCTCGACACCTTGCAGGCAGCAATCTTGCGAGTGAAGCTGCGCCGACTCGACGAGTGGAACGACCGTCGCCGTTCCATAGCCGATTTGTACAGGGAAGTTCTTGCCGATGTCCCCGTGCAGTTGCCCGTCGAGCCTGCAGGTCGCCACCATGTGTATCACCTGTTTGTGATACGGACGGAGCGACGCGATGAGCTACTCGCGCATCTGAACGCCCTCGGAATCGGCGCGGGGATTCACTATCCCGTGCCCGTGCATCTCCATGCGGCGTACCGTGATCTTGGCTATGGGCCGGGCGATTTCCCGGTATCCGAAAGGCTTTGCGGCGAAATCCTTTCTCTCCCGATCTACCCCGAGATGACCGACGACCAGGTCGTGAGGGTTACCGACGCGGTCAAGGCATTTTGGAACAGGTGAGAGCGCCCAAACTCATCACCAAGGTTGACAGTCCCTCGCAAACTCGCGGAGCGCAGCGAAGCAGTTTGCACATCATTGTGAAGTTTTTGGGGAAGGAGCCCGAGGGAACCCCTTTTTGCCGAAAAAGAGGTTCCCTCGGCTAATTTCTCGGAAAGCTCATAAGATGTACAAGAATCATCGGATCATTGCCATTGCGCCGGCGTACAACGAGAAGGGCAAGATCAGCCGCGTCGTGCAGCGCATTCCTCGCGACCTGGTGGACCTCACGCTTGTCGTTGATGATGGCTCCGACGATGGCTCTGCTGAAGAGGCGGAATCCCTTGGCGCGGTGGTAATTCGTCTGGGGAGCGTTCAGGGTGTGGGTAGCGCATTGCGGCGCGGGATCGAGTATGCGATCGAACAGGCGTTCGATATTGCAGTGATCCTCGCGGGCAACAACAAAGACAACCCGGACGAGATTATCCGTCTGGCGAGCGCCATCGTCGACGACGGATGCGATTTCGTGCAGGGTTCGCGCTATCTTCCCGGCGGCCAACACGGCCACATGCCGCTCTATCGAATCTTGGCGACGCGGCTGCATCCGCTTTTCTTCTCGATCGTGGCGCGCAAGCGGATCACCGACAGCACCAACGGCTTCCGCGCGTTCAGGACGTCACTATTTCAGGATAGACGAATCAACCTGTGGCAGGATTGGCTTAACGAGTACGAGCTGGAACCGTACCTCTTCTACAAGGCGATCCAGTGCGGGTACAGGGTCAAGGAAGTCCCCGTCACCAAGATCTACCCTCCCAAACAGATCGGTTACACCAAGATGAAGCCAGTGATCGGCTGGTGGAGCATCCTCCGGCCGCTGGTGCTGCTGGGGCTGGGTCTGAAGAAGTAGGAAGATCGCCAGCGCGTCACACGCGTTCGCACAAAAAGGTTTGTCGCGAAAGCCCTTCGCCGAAGGAGATGATCGGACTCTGCTGTTAGGGAAGACCCAGGAACCGCTCTCCATCGAAATGAATCATGTGGTCAGGCACTTCAGCGATCCACACTTCAGTTTCCCACGCTATCATCTTCATATGCTTGCGCAATTCTACGAAATCGAGAAAGGCGCTGACGAAGATCGTTTGTAATTGGTGTCCCGAAAGCATTGCTTCAAGCTCCATCCGCCTTTTCGGGGACATCGGGCCGTGAGACGTCACCGCCTCGACAAGGAAAAGTCGCTTCTTGTCAGGATCATAGAAGACAACGTCCGGCAATTTGTCATGGTCGCTCAGCCTAATACCTAGTTTCTTGAGTGGCTGTTGATCAAGATAGACATTCTTCTTGGCCGTATCTCCGAGGTAGAGAAGTTGAGAGCCTGCCGCAAACCGAGGGATGAAGTGCTCAATGACTGCCACTTGAAGTTGATTGTGTTTGCCGGGGGATAGTTCAAAAAGGTTACCGTTCGGAAGCCGAACTGGTACTAGCCGGCGAACGGTTTTCTTGCCGTATTTATCACGCAAAGAACCGTGGGCATGCAGGAATCTCTTGCACGCCTGCTTCCACCGAGCAGTTCCGTAATTTTTCATTGCGGCTAGCGCGGCGGGGGTTACAGCGTAATGTGCCCGGGGACTGTTTGTGGGCAAGTCTGGATTATCAGGATTGTAGTCGACAATGTGAGCCTGAATAAACTGGTGAAGCACCTGTCTTCTTATGGTCTCCCGAGTATTTGGGGCATATTTTTTGCCGTAATTATCCTGAATGAACGCCATGATACCCTTTGACACGCCATGGCTCTTCCCGGTCGCTTTGCTCCACGAGGCATTAGGGACGAGACCACACAACGCCAATAAGGTGAGCGCAGATATTTCGTTCTGTTGCGCAGCTGGCAGCCCCATTTGTTTGAGGATGTCTTGAGCCTCTTCGACTTTACCCACTGGCTGCCACCCCCCGAACGCCTCCGGCGCGAATCATCTCTGCAACATGCGATACTTCTTTGGCGGTCGAGCGCGCCTCCTTCTCAAGGACTTCATCTACGAGAGCATCAATTTGATCAATTGGATCAGCCATTGCCTTGGCCTTGGCCCCAAGCCACAATATGAGGTCTCGGTCCGGAAGAGGCATGGTTCGCAGCTCTGTTGCGCTGACTTGGGTGCTGCCGTTAAGCGCTCGAAAATAGGTATTCAGCGCAGAGCTGTTGTAAAGGACAGAAAGGCCAACAGCCTCATCTTCCGACATCTCTCCTCCCGGCCTGTGTATGTAATTCAGGTGATTTTCAAGACCGACCCATGCAGATTCAAATTGCCCCTTGAAGTAGGGGGCAGCGACTAGACGTCGCTTTTCCTCCTTAGCACTGAAGCGGCGTATCAGCACATAGTTTCTGTTGGGGACCAAGAGCTTCATCGCTTCTTTCGAGTTCTTGATATATTGAGGCTTCCTGTTCTCTGCTATGGGCCACTGGACCTGCATGGTCTTCACATGCTGCATCCACAACAGTGGAGAGTGTTTCTGTGGTACGTGTCCCTCTTGATCGAGCAATGTCAGGGCACGAAAGGGCACAACAGGTCCCGTGGAGATTTCCAGCCCATAACTTTTCAGCGATCCGGACCAGGCACGGACCTTTTCCATTATCGTCAAATCCTCATCCGTAGAAGGCAGATTTAGCACTTTGTCAAAGCTCGACATATCAAGAGCCAGTTCCTGCTGCACCGTCTTGCACGTGCTGTGATCGAGATCCGCCAACCCGTTACTTGAACAAATGGAAATGTAACGATGTTCCGGCCGGGCCACCCACCCGTCTTTGCGCCTTGCCTTCAGTATGATATTCTCCTGGAGGACCTCATCTCGCTGAAATGCTCGTGTCCGGGACTCGAACACGTGGATTGACTCCGGCTCCATGATGCCGAAAAAGCGCTCTCTGAAAAGCCTGAAATATGGCCCTGAGGCAAAGCTCCTCGGCGTAATGAACACGAACTGGCCGCCAATCTCGAGGACAGCAGCCGCAGTCGCCATAAACAGAGCATATATGTTCGGTTGTCCGTGAATCACCGTCCGGGCAGCTCTCGCCCTCGGGTCAGACTTGGGGATCTTGAAATACGGCGGGTTCGCGATGACTAAGTCGAATCGCGCTGTTTGTTCGCTCAGCTCGAATAAGCCCTCATTCGTTCCAAAAGTACCTGCTAACGCCCCGGAATTGGCCATCACGAAATCGTCTGCCATTACCAAAATTTCGAGCGAAATACCTCGGGCCGCAAGCCATTCTTTCAAGTGCTCGAGCACTGCCGTGAGCACAGCAGCCAAATAGATGTCGGCTTCGTACGCGGAAGCAACTAGTCGGGCGGGTTTTCTCCTGCCAGACGCGAGGTGTTCGCCCACTGCGCAAGTGAGGACTCCTGAACCTGCTCCCGGGTCAAGTAACCGGATCACCGAACCTTGCGTATCAAAAAGTCGGGCCATGTGCACGGCAATCGGCGCCGGCGTCAGATACTGGCCGTATCGTTTCTTGTATTCCAGAGGGACAGTTGCCGCGTACAATTGTCCCAGCCGGTCGGCGTACGCTGTTGGGTTCTCGTTCTGGTGTGGCTTGGGTACCTTGGAATTCATTGATCCTTTAGCGTCCTCTTGAATGCTTCATCATCATCCTTGGGCTCTGGAATGAAAACTCCCTTTTCGAGATACTCAGCGAGTCGTTCCCGCTTGATTTCATTCAGCGTGCGCAAAGCCTGTTCGACGGTCTCACCGTCTGAACACACGGCGTACCGTCCTAGCAGCGGAATGCTCGCAAGAAAGCCACCGCCCTCATTCACCGGGATCTCCTCGATCTGTATCCGATACGACAACCTCATGTAATAATCAAGATCCTTCACGTTACACCAAACTGCCGATACCCGTCTGTTTGATCAATCCGAGCCCCACCTAAAAGATATTACAGTCCAAGTCAGTATGCACCAGTCTAAGACCCGGGCTCATGGCTCTCGAGACCCGCGTACGGCTCTCCCATCGCCGCCTTCAGTGCTTTCGCTGCGGCCGTGGACACCGATGTGAACCGCACCGTGGCAAGGCTCCCCTCGTCGGTGGCATCGACCGAGACGACTTTAGCGTACAGCACGCCTCCAGTGGGATGCTGGTCCGCGTCCAGAAGGACGATCCTCAGATCTTCCCAGCGCCGCAGTTCTTCGGGAACCGCGAGCTTTCCCGAGACTGACGACGCTTCGACGAACCACGCAATCGTCTGAGCGCCTGTAACGATCTTCTTGTCCACCCGGTGGATCGCGGCCGGGATTCTCCATTTCAGTGGCACGAGTGTGTCACTCCGGTCGGAAATCACGACGTTGTATGCCCCGCGGATGCCTCGTACATCGTAGAGCGCAACTTTGCCGGAGACGCCCTTCATTTCCACCTGGAGCACATCTCGCACATCAAGAATATCTTTCAGCCGGTCGTACGTTCTCGGGCTGACAAGCACCTGGCCGCCCACAGCGAAGGACTCCATCCGACCGGTGAAGTTCACCTCGGAACCCACCGCGCCGTACTTGGCACGCTTCTCCGATCCTATGTTCCCGACCACAACGTGACCTGTGTTCACAGCAACGCTCATTTCGAGACGCGGCAGGCCTTCGGCTTCATGCAGAGCGTTTACCTCTTCCATTCCGGCCTGCATCTTGAGCGCGCAGGCAACGCCACGGGCCGGATGATCCTCGAGAGGTTCCGGTGCGCCAAAGAACGCCAGGATGCCGTCGCCGATGATCTCGTCCACAATACCGTGGTATTCCACGAGGATTTCCACCATCTTGCCCAAGTATCGATTGAGAAAAGAAATAACCTCTTCCGGAGTCATGTTGGACGTCAGCGCGGTGAACCCGCGCAGATCGGACATGATCATCGTGATTTCGCGGCGCTCGCCTCCGAGTTTCAGCCCGTCTTTCGATTCGAGGAGCTTGTTGACGACCTCCTTGGTGAGATATCGGCCGAAGGTGTCGCGGATACGGTCACGTTCCTGTAGACCCGCGGTCATGCTCGTGAACGCGCCGGCCAGCTGTCCGATCTCGTCTTTGCTACGAATGTGGGACAGATCAATCTCAAGGTCTCCGCGAGCCACCCTGCCGGCTGCGACCGCCATGGCCCGCAGCGGCCGCGCCATTGAGCGTGCCACAAGGATGCTCACCCCGAGCAACATCATCACACCGACTACCGCCAGTAGGATCGAAGCCACGTACAGGCGCTGGACCTCAGCGAAGATTTCGTCCCTCGGAAACACCGCCGCGAGCGACCAGCCTGGCGAGGGAATGCGCGCGTACGCGAGGAATGCGTTCCTGCCGGTGAGGCTCGGGCCGATCTCGACGAAGCCGGCCTGGTTCCGCAGCATTGCCTTGCCCACCGCGCGGAGCTGCGGGTCGTTGCGCTCTTCCGCGAGGCTGAACATAGACTCCCGCATAATGTGTTCCGGCCGGGGGCTTGTAACAAAGATCCCCGTATCGGAAATGATGAAACAGAACCCTCCGTGGGTCACATCGAGCGACGACACAAGCTTGGTCAGCCATTCCAGGGAGACGTCCGCGGTGACGACTCCTCGTATATGTTCGCGATGCTCGGTCATTTCAAAGAACGGCACGGAATAGGTGCACATGATGATGTTCGCGCCGCCTTCGTCGAAGTATGGCTCACTCCAGACCGGAGCTTTCAGAACTTTGGGAATGTAGTACCAGTCTTTGCAGAAGTAGTCGTACGATGGGTTGGCAAGTTGTTCGAAACGTAGGCCGGTCGGGCCTTTGAAGTAATATGGACAATAAGCTTTGATGCCCTTTTCGAACGCGTCCGGCTCGAACGCCACCGCGCTGCCGAATATTTCCTGATTGTCATTCACGACGCGCCCAATGAGCTTCGAAAGAGTGCCCTTGTCGCCGGGGTCACACTCCAGGTACTGAGCCACTCCTTTCGGAAGTTTCTCCAGCGCGCGGAACTCCTGCTCTATCCGACTCGCGACCGAGAGTGTCAAGTTTTTGGCCGCCAGTTCGGTCTCGGCGAGAATGATGCCTCGAGAGTAATAGTAACTATAGCCCAGCACCACGGAAAGAACGAGGAAGCTCCCGCCCAGGACTAACAGGGTCATCTTCGCAGCGATGCTGTTATAGAGCCATTCCTTCACCGGGCGCCTCGCGAGAAATCATCGAATTTTGGTACGCGATCGATGTACGAGAAATCGACGAGCATCTTGCCGACTGCCTCGTACGCCGCGCGGTCCAGCTTGCCTAAGCGGGAGGGATCGCTCTCCGGGATGATCAGGTCGCGCATCCGCCGCAGCATCCAGCGCTGGTGGGCCCGATTGGTGCCGGTGTGGGCGTCTTCCGCACATTTCATGACTATGTCGAGCGCTTCCTCTTCGTGCTCGAACGCGTACAGCCACCCCCGCAGCGACGCGTCTACGAAGCGCTTGCAGAATTCCGGATCTTCATTGAATGTCTGTTCGAGGCAGTAAAGACCGTCCTCGGGGAACTTGATTCCGTAGTCCTTGAAGAAGAAGACGGTCAACTCGTCTTGATCGAGGCCGCTGTTGAGGATGGTGTGATACTCGTTGTACCACATGGCCGCGGTCGCATCGACGCCACCCCTGAGGAAAAGGAACACCGACGTGTAATTCGGAATGATCTGTACCGAAAGGTCGAATTTTCGAAAGAAAACCGCGGGCGCCAAGTAAAAGTGTTCCGCCCACAATCCCACTTTCTTGCTATTTAGGTCCTGCGGCTGGAGGATGTCGCTGCTCTTTCGTGCGACGAGCATCAGCGCTGATCGGCGGATGATTTGGGCGATATTGACGACAGGCGTTCCGGAGGCCCTCTCCTGGATGCCGTTGGAGAGCCAGCCGGTGCAGAATGTCGTCTCGCCCCCAGCGAGCTTCTTGAACGGCGGGTTTTCCGGGCCGCCTCGCAGGAGCGTGAGGTCAATACCCGCGTCCCGGTAGAAGCCTTTGCGCAGCGCTACCATATACCCGGCGAACTGGGCCTGCGGGACCCATTGCGGCAGAAGCGACGCTTTCTTGAGTTCCGCGGCGTGCGCAGTCCCCCACACGGATAACACAAAGATCGTCAGGACCAACAGGGCGGTCTTCCTCACCGTTCGTCCTTATGCTGTTGCACAGTCGAAGCAGTGGGCCAGCGGGGTGCCTCCTCCGCTTCGGACGGCGGGCCTAACTTCGCTCCGGAGGCACGCCAGCTGGCCACCACGGTCGCTTCCATGAGAACCCATTGGTTTCGGCGTTTGCTGCCTGTGCGCTATGGCGGTCATTCGTGCCGGAGGCTCGGCTCCAGGCACCCGTCTACCCACGTCTGATAGCATAGTAACAGAAATAACGTGGAAGGCTCAACTCGGATGAGCGTCCGCGGCTGTCTATGGAAAACTAGTATATCGGTCCATAGATACCTTGCACCCGATCCAACAGGCAAGGAGAGGCGTCGACCGATGCGATATGCGTTGTAGGGGCGGGTCTGAGACCCGCCCCTACCAAGGCCGTCGCTGACGACCACGTATCATACGAAGATTTCTTTGAGTTCGTGAGATTCGGGGACGTCGTCTATGACCATGAGGTGATACGCGTCCTTCAGATTCTCCTCAAGCTCTCCTAAGGTCTCACCTTGAGTCATAATTTCAGGATATTCGAGGATTTTGCCCACCCAAACCTGCTCGCCCTTCCAATAGACCATTGTCAGTTTCTTCTCCATGGGAACGCTCTCACTTTCGGAACATGATTGGTGGAGGAAATCTCATAGTCTCAGTTGCGCATAAGTTTGGGCGGTCGAATGCCGAAACACCTGAACTGCGAATTCCTTACCCGACGCCAGAACAAGCGAATGCGATGAAAACGGAACAAAACCAACTTCAGCCGCACAAGACAGCAGGTCCGCTGACGGAATCAAGTGCACAAACGGAGCAAGCGCCTGGATACTTGCGTATGGCGAATCGGAGACTGTCGGCAACGCCTCGGATTGTAGCTGGAGCACAACCGCCAAGACGCCCTCTGGCCTGCAAAGAGACGCAAGGGCAACCAGGGTAGGTCTCAATTCAACGTGCTCAAACACCAAACCGGCATAGATGAAGTCCACTGGTTCGAGCGCTAACCCCGGTTGCTGGATGTCGCGGACGTAGAGCTCAAGCCCCGGAAGTATCGTGGCGTAGCGATTCTTGGTTTCTTTAATGTAATTCGGATTAATATCGATCGCGACGACGCGCTTTGTTATCGCTGGAGAGATGCGGTCCAAGCCGTTTCCACCGGCACACCCCGGAACAGCCACAGAGACGGGAGTATGCTGCCTCAACAAGATTTCGAATTGTTCAGCGAGCATCTCGGCTTGACCGACCGTTGGCAGGGACATATGTCCTTCATATTCAACCAGTGGAATGTCAAGCCATGGATTGCTCATGTGAAGCCCACAGGTTTGTCTCTCCTCCGTCGCCCAAAAAGCTACCCGCGATTATGCCGCTCCAGGAATTCCTCCCAGCGTTGATCGGTCCACTGCTGGAGTGCGTCGATCTGGTCCTTGGAGATCTTCTTAAACCTGGTCTGGCCCTTCACGTAGTCCGCGACGGTCTTCTTCCGGCCCTTCTCCGCGAGCGCGAGCGACCGGGAAGTCAATCGGAACCGCCCTTCCCGTATCTCGAACAATACGTGAATTCCGCACTCGACGCTGAGTTTTCCCATCTTGATGAGGTCTTTGTTCGGGAAGCCCCAGCCCGGCGGGCATGGCGCCAAAACCTCCAGGTAGCGCGAGCCGGGGATGTCCTTTGCGGTCTTGACTTTGTCGAAAAGATCCAACGGAAACGAGGGCGACGCGGTGGCAATGTACGGGATGCGGTGGGCCTCCACGATGCGGATCATGTCCTTCTTGTGCTGGGCCTTGGCAAGGATCGGCGTGGTCGAAGTGACAGCCGCGACAGGGCTGGCGCTCGATCGCTGGGTGCCCGTGTTCATGTACCCCTCGTTGTCATAACAGACGTACATGAAGTTCGTGCCCCGCTCCAATGCCCCTGATAGCGCCTGGATGCCAATGTCGTACGTGCCGCCGTCGCCCGCGAAAGCCACGACCTTGTAATCCTCTCGATTGATGGCCTTGAGCCCGGCCACGAGTCCTGACGCGGACGCAGCAGTCGCGGCGAAAGGCGTATTGATGCAGGTCACCTTAACCGGCGTGATCGGGTACACGCCGTGGAGCACCGTCATACAACTCGCCGGGACAGCAACGAGCGTCTTGCCGGGGTCGAGCGCTTTGAGCGCGTGGCGGTAGGTCAGCATCAGCCCGCAGGCCGCGCATGACCGGGAACCAGGAAGGATGAATTCTTCAGTGGGGAGATTTCGTGCTGCTCGTGTTGACATGGTCGTTGTCCTACGCCTCTCAGGCGATGCCTTTCAGGTCGATCCAGCCCAAGGCCGGCTGTTTGAGTATCGCGTCCGCGGCGGCCTGCGTCAGTTGTTCGGGTCGCACGTCCCGTCCGCCCAGTCCGGCGACGAATGAGCACACCTTGGGAGTGAGCGCTGCTTCGAAAAGCGCTGACCTCAAGTCCGTGGCCAGCGCGCCCGCGTACCCGTAGCTCACGTCCTTCTCGAACACGGTGACGGTCTTCGCCTTCCGAAGCGCTTGACTCAATGCCGCGTCAGGGAACGGTCTGTACGCACGCACAGCGATGACGCCGGTCCTCAAGCCCTGACTGCGGAGAGCGTCCGCAGCGATGGTGCACTCGGAAGCGAGCGAGCCCATGCTCACGAGCACGTGCTCCGCGTCGTCCATCGCGTATTCCCAGATGAGACCGCCCCACCCTCGTCCGAACACGGTTTCGAACTCCCGATCCGCCCGGGCGATCACGTCGAGCGCACCGCGAAGATCTTCCTGTAGCCGGTAACGGATGTCCATATATCCGGGTCTCAAGTCGCTGTTTGGGTCGAGACGCGGTTCGCTAAGGATCAGCGGGTTCACGTTCATGTATCCGCCGCCGATAATCCCAAGATTGCCGTCGAGCGGCGGCAGATACCGATCCACGTCGTCTTGGGGCGGCACCTCGACAGGACAGCTCGTATGCGACAGGATGAAGCCATCGTAACAGACCATTACCGGGATCAAGACCTGCTCTGCGACGCGGTAAGCCTGGATGATGGTATCGAGCACTTCCTGGCTGTTGCGGCAATAGAGCTGAATCCAACCCGTGTCCCGCTGAGCGATCGAGTCTTGCTGGTCATTAAGGATGGTCCAGGGAGCGCCAACCCCGCGGTTCACGCACGCGGTCACCACGGGAACACGGCTGCCTGCCGCCCAGTGGAGCATCTCATGCATGTAGAGCAGTCCGTTCGCGCTCGTCGCGGTGAAAACGCGGGCCCCGACCTGCGAGGCCGCGACCACCGACGCCATCGCGGAATGCTCGCTCTCGACAGTGAGGTATTCCGCATTAAGCTCGCCGCTTTCGACCATCGCGGCGAGGTCCTCGGTTACGGGAGTCTGCGGAGTTATGGGATACGCTGCGACCACCTGGACCTTGCAGAGCTTGGCTGCCAAGGCGGCCGCTTCGTTGGCGGTGATGATCCGTACGTCGGCCATTTCCTATCCTTCTCTCTTATTCCACCATGGTAATGGCTTTGCGAGGGCATTCCTCTGCGCAGATTCCACAGCCCTTGCAGTATTCGAGGTCGATTTCCAGCGGGAACTCCCGTGAGATTACGCCGTCAGGACAGTAAAGCCAGCAGTAGAGGCAAGAATCCTTGCCCGTGCACTTCTCGTGGTCGATCACCGGCGTGTACGATCGCCAGTCGCCCGTCCGGCCTGCTTCGCCGGGAGCGGGACGGGATATTGCCATTACGGTTTCCCTGATTTTGTCTGCCATGTGAACCTCGCTGTGGGAGCTTGCCGGACGCCGAGGCGTTCATCCGGGCGGACGGCCGTCCGCCCCTACAATAGGCATCGCGTTCCGCGGGATTGCCTGTCATTCTTGGGCAGGCTGGACGCCTGCCCCACCATGCGCCGCACCATGGATTGCACATGATTGTCGACTGTTCGAACACGCATCGGTATCAGGCATGTGCGGAAACGGCAGGAAGCTCGTACCGGTATATGTTCGTGCTGTTGTAAGCCAATTCGAGGGCTCGAAGATTCCGTTCGAGGGCTTTGCCGCCGAATTTTTCCTCTACGGCCCGCCGGATGTTTTCGAGACTCACCAGGTCGGACGCCGCGGCGAACGGCCCAAGGATCGATGTGGAAATGAGGACGTTTCCTTCTACGATCAGGCCGGCCGTTTCCGAGCAATGGAACGCGTTCGAGATCGCGATGGTGAACGGCCCTTCGAGGCCCAACTCCTCGGGCGAGCGAGCGCTATTGACCACGAGCAATCCGCCTTGTTTCAGGTTCGCGGTCACGTTGACCATTTGAAGCAGATTGTCGTCGAGGACCACGGCTATGTCCGGCAGCAGGACATTGGAAAACGTGCGGATAGGCTCAGTGGCGATCCTGGTGTGGACGCTGACGGGCGCACCGCGACGTTCCGAGAAATAGTTCGGCTTGGCGCTTACGCCCTTGAAGCCTTGATAAAACGCAGCCTCAGTGAGGATCTTCGCCGCGGTAACGGCTCCTTGGCCGCCGCGGCCGTGCCACACGATTTCATACATTTCCTTCATGGGCCTTTCAGGATTGTGTACCGTATTTAATATTTCCAATCTAAAACAACTGCGGCGTTGCGTCAATGCTTCGGCCGGGGAATATGCGACGGGAGGGACGTTTGGCGCAAGCGCTTCACACTTGGGCTCAGCGAACGCGATGAGGCGGCCGGATGCCATTCTCTTAAGGTCCATTTCTATGAAAACGCCTGAGAATCACCGGCAAGATGCCGGCGCTACCAGCGGTTTCATCTATCGTTGTGGCTTCCAGGCGACAGGAGTTGATGTCAAAAGGTGACGGCAAGGCCTGTGGAGACGCCGCCGATCACGTAGAACCATTCATTATTAAGCGGCTGGTTATCCTCGATGTAGTGGACCACGCGACCGGTCACTCCCAGGGTGAGCACAATATCAGGGCGCAATTCCCAGTGTGCGCCGAGTCGCCCGAATAGCAGGTAGCCACGAGTGATCAAATGCGTGCCCTCTGCCTCGATGTAGGCGTCCGCGCCGTACGGGAGGAGATACCGCGATTCGAACCCGATTGTGGGATACGTGCCGTCGAGGCGCCTCGTGTTGGCGATAAGGCCCTCTTCCTTGGTCTCTCCGTTGAGCGTAATGCCGTGGCGGATATGGTGGACTGCCAGTCTAGGCGCCAGCCACCACGATGTGAAGTCCAGCAGCTTGAACCCATAGCCGCCGCGCAGCCACGTGAAATCAAGCTTCGACTGGATTGTGGTCCCTTCGGTGTATGTCCTGTTTTGAAAGCGGATCGTCCGATGGAGGAGCTTTCTGCCCGTGGGTGCGAAATAGGTCAGTTCCGCGCTGATGAGATGGCGCTGGAGCACGGACGCTTCGAAAAGCACGGAAGCTGACTCGGCCTCATCCGCGGCGAGGTCGCTCGAGACATCGAAGAGCGTCCCGGACCCCGGTCGGCCCCCAGCGGGGACCAGCGCCTGGCCGTTGAGCCACACGAAGCCGGTTTCCATGCCGAAGATTGCGGCAACATGAGGACTGAGGTGGAAGGATTCCGCTGCCGCAAATGCCGGCATAGTCAACACGAGGCAGATCACCCAGTTCAATCGGCGAAGGGCACACCAAACGGAACGCACGATCGGAACCTCCCGCTGGAGATGCAGGCACGGCGCCGGACCCGAAAGTCATCTACTATCGCTCCCAACGAAAAGCAAGGCGAAAACGGGCGGTACGGGCAGCAAAAAGCCGGTCCCTTTGTTTGAGAGACCGGCTTTCGTTTCGTCGCCGCACCGATCACAGTGAGTGGAATCGGCTGATCAGGAAAATATTCGAGAGTTACGAAGCCTGACCGATCGCGTCCTCTTCGACAGGCCAGCGCCCTTGGTTGAGCCACCTCACGAGGGACGCATCGATCGCATCCTCAAACACCTCGCAGCGGGCAGCGATCTCTTTGAAAGACAGCCCGTCTTTGAGCATCTCGTGAACATTTTCCGGAGCCATGCGGACCCTGGCGCCTTCCATCTTCAGCATACTGCACCCCGTGATCTGTTATAACTAATATCTTTGATTACCCAAATTGCGGAAGGTTCCCGCGCGCTCCAAAAAAATCTTAATCTTCTGGTACTCTCTACTTAATCCATCATGCCAGAATCATCACGGATTCGTCAACTGAAAGGTGCGCCTGAAAGAAATACTTCGTACACGGTGAGAAAAAATTTCTCACCATCCGGACCCGGAAGCCCTGATCCATCCACGAACCGGAACGAACAAACTCATTGGTTCAGGTGAAACGAGGATTCCACCTCTACGCTTTCTTCGTGGTACACGGCTGGCTCAATGTCACCGAAAACGATCTTCAGCACCTCGTCCATATGCTCGACAGGAGTGATCTCGATTCCGCTCCTGATCGACCGCGAGATTTCCATCAGGTCTTTCTCGTTCTCTCGGGGAATGACCACTCGCGAGATCAGACCGCGCTTCGCTGCCAGCAGCTTTTCCTTGAGGCCGCCGATCGGCAGCACCCGGCCGCGCAGTGTGATTTCGCCGGTCATGGCCAGGTCACGCGGAAATGGTTTTCGGGTAAGTGCCGACACAATCGCGGTGGTCATGGTTATTCCCGCGGAAGGGCCGTCCTTGGGTGTTGCGCCTTCAGGTACGTGGATATGGAAGTCGGTTTTCTCGTAGAAATCCGGCTTCAGTCCCAAACTCACCGCTCTGGAACGAACGTAGCTCATCGCGGCCTGGGCAGACTCTTGCATCACTTCGCCGAGCTTGCCCGTAACGATGAACTTGCCCGCGCCGGGCATGATCGCAATCTCGACAATGAGAAGCTCGCCACCAAATTCCGTCCAAGCCAGACCCGTGGCGATACCGATCTTCTCTTCCTGCTCCTTTACGCCGTAGCGGAACTTCGGAAGCCCCAGATGCTTGCGCAGTTGAGGAGCATCGACCTCGATTCCGCCCTCGGCCTCGCCCGAGACCACTTGCACCGCTAGCTTACGAAATACCTTTGAGATCTGCCGCTCCAGGTTGCGCACACCCGCTTCTCTCGTGTACCGGCGGATGATCCGAACGATCGCCCTGCGCGTGAGCTTCACCGTCTCGGCGGTGAACCCGTTTGCCTGCAACTGTTTGGGAATAAGAAAACCTTCAGCAATGTGGAGCTTTTCCGGCTCGGTGTAGCCCGCCAGACGGATGATCTCCATGCGGTCCTGCAGTGGTGCGGGAATGCCGTGCAGGGTATTCGCAGTGGTGATGAACATCACTTTGGAAAGATCGTAGTCCACATCAAGGTAGTGATCGTTGAACGCGTGATTCTGTTCCGGGTCGACCACCTCCAAAAGAGCCGCCGATGGATCGCCGCGGAAATCGGTGCTCATTTTGTCGACTTCATCCAGGAGCATGACCGGATTGATGGAGCCAACCTTTTTCATGCTCTGGATAATCTTGCCCGGCAGCGCGCCGATGTACGTGCGGCGATGACCGCGAATCTCGGCCTCATCACGCACACCACCGAGGGAAATCCGCACGAACTCTCGATTCGTCGCCCGCGCCACCGATTTGGCCAGAGAGGTTTTGCCCACACCGGGAGGTCCGACAAGGCAGAGAATCGGGCCCTTGGGGCTGCTGGCGAGCTTTTTGACCGCAAGATACTCGATGATTCGCTCTTTAACCTCTTTGAGGCCGTAGTGATCCTCGTTCAAGATCTTTCGAGCGTCTTCGATCTCGATGTCGGTCTCGTTGGCAGTAGCCCACGGCAGAACGAGGAACCAGTCAATATAGTTGCGAACCACCGTGGCTTCCGCGGACATCGGTGACATGAGCTTCAGCTTGCGGATCTCTTTGGAGACTTTAGCCTCTGCGTGCGCCGGGAGATTCTTGGCCGCGAGCTGTGCCTCCAGGTCCGCGATTTCACTTTTGAAATCGTCCTTCTCCCCCATCTCCTTCTGGATGGCACGCATCTGCTCGTTCAGGTAGTATTCCTTCTGCGTCTTCTCCATCTGTTTCTTGACGCGATCGCGGATCTTCTTGTCGATTTCCGCGATCTCGATCTCGCCCTGCATGAATTCCAGGAGCTTTTCGATGCGTTCTCTCGGCGACCTCGTCTCCAAGAGCGATTGCTTGGCCTCAATGCTGAGGCTCATGTGGCCGGCGATGGTATCCGAAAGGCGCGCAGCGTCGGTCAGTCCGCGCACCGAGGAGATGAATTCCTGAGAGAGCTTCTTGTTGGACGCGACATAGTTCTCGAAAACGTCTTTGATTCCCCGTACGTGCGCCTTCATCTCGACTTCGCGCTCGCGGACTTCATCCGCGATGGGCGCCACCTCGACTTTGAAATAATCCTTGGTGTCTGTGAACGACACGATGCCGCCGCGAGAGATGCCTTCCGCGAAGACCTTGATCGTATTGTCGGGCAGTTTGAGCATTTGGACGATACGGCCGATTGTGCCCACTTCGTAAATGTCGGACTCTTCGGGGCTGGTGAGTTGAGCATTCTTCTGAGCCGCGAGAAAGATCCTGCGGTCCGTACGCATTGCAGCCTCAAGAGCCTTGATGGAGCGGTCTCGACCGAGAAAGAGCGGAAGTACCATGTGAGGGAAGACCACTACATCCCGCAGAGGAAGCAGCGGGAGGATTTGGGCCGGCTGCTGTACAGAATCGTCTTTTTTTCCGAAGAACATCGTCGGATTCCCTGGATAGAAGTTGATTGGGAACCGGGACCGCTGCGGGTCCACCGGAGCGAATCCCGGTTCTCAAATGTTCATTTGTGGAGATGTCTGAGGCGTGACGTCGCTGGAGAGATGGAGCAATTCCTCCGGTTAGGAGGCGGATTCGGCTTCTTTCTCAAATACCAGTATGCATTGGGCATTGCGGCGTATCACGTCCTCGTTGACGATTACTTCCTGCAAATTCTCCAATTCGGGCAACTGATACATGATGTCCAGCATCGCCGCCTCAAGTATGGATCGCAGTCCTCTCGCGCCCGTCTTGCGCGCGAGCGCCTGGTTAGCCACGGCTTGGAGCGACTCATCGGTGAATCTCAACTTTACCTTTTCAAACCCGAACAGCTTCTTGTACTGCTTTACGAGAGCGTTCTTGGGTTCTAGTAGGATGCGCACGAGTGCGTCTTTGTCAAGTTCGTGGAGTGTCGCGGCTACCGGCAATCTGCCCACGAATTCCGGAATGAGACCATAGTGGATCAAGTCCTCGGGTTGGACTCGTTCGAGCACGTTCTCGGCGCTTTCCGATTCGCGGCCGCCGATGCGGGCATTAAATCCCATGGACTTCATGTTGAGTCGCTGGTGAACGATCTTGTCCAGTCCGACGAACGCCCCTCCGCAGATGAACAGGATGTTCGTGGTATCCACCTGGAGAAACTCCTGCTGAGGATGCTTGCGGCCACCCTTGGGCGGGACGTTCGCCATAGTACCTTCGATGATTTTCAGAAGCGCCTGCTGAACTCCCTCACCAGAGACGTCCCGGGTTATGCTGGGGTTTTCGGTCTTGCGCGAGATCTTGTCGATCTCGTCGATGTACACGATGCCTTTCGAGGCACGAGAGATGTCATAATCCGCGCTCTGAAGAAGTGCGAGGATGATGTTTTCCACGTCTTCACCAACGTATCCCGCCTCTGTAAGAGTGGTTGCGTCGGCGATGGCAAATGGCACGTTGAGGATCCGCGCGAGCGTCTGCGCGAGCAGCGTCTTCCCGCAACCGGTCGGACCGATGAGAAGAATGTTGCTTTTCTGGAGTTCCACGCCGTCGAGGTCGGGTTTGGCCTCGATGCGCTTGTAATGATTATGAACGGCTACGGATAGGATCTTCTTGGCTTTTTCCTGACCGATCACGTACTCGTCGAGCGCTGACTTGATTTCCGCTGGCCTTGGGACTTTCGATCGATTTCGACCGAGTTCTTCCTTTTCGTATTCCTCCGCGATGATCTCATTGCAGAGCTCGATGCACTCGTCACAGATGTACACCGTGGGACCTGCGATGAGTTTTCGCACCTCGTCTTGGCTCTTGCCGCAGAATGAGCAGTAAAGTGAAGAGAAATTTCCTTTTCTCCCCGCCATTGGTTCCTCCTTGGGCCTGGGGTCTCTCTCTCGATTAATTACGTATTTTCAGCGTTCTCCAAACGCGAGTCGTTCGGTTACACGGGAGTGGGCCCGGTCCTTTCCTGACTCGAGGGGATCTCTCGTTGGAAAATCACCCGGTCCACAATGCCGTATTCCACGGCGTCTTCACCGCCCATGAAGAAATCGCGCTCCGTGTCAGTCTCTATCTTGGTCAGAGACTGACCGGTATGCCTGACGAGGATGTCGTTCAGCTCGGATCGCATGCGGAGGATCTCCCGCGCATGGATCTCGATGTCGGTTGCTTGCCCCTGGAAGCCTCCCAACGGCTGGTGGATCAGGATCCTCGAATGCGGCAGCGCAAAGCGCTTTCCTCTGGTCCCGGCTGCGAGCAGTAGAGCACCCATGCTGGCGGCCTGCCCGATGCAGATCGTCTGAACATCAGGTTTAATGTACTGCATCGTGTCGTAGATTGCCAGACCCGACGTCACAAGACCACCAGGGCTGTTGATGTAGAAATTGATGTCCTTGTCCGGATCCTCGCTTTCCAAGAACAGCAGCTGCGCGATGACGAGATTCGCCACTGTGTCGTCGATGCCGGTGCCGAGAAAGATGATTCGCTCCCTCAGCAGCCTCGAATAGATGTCGTAGGATCGTTCGCCCCGACTAGTCTGTTCCACTACGATTGGTACCAGCATGTTCCGTTCGTTCTCCGTTCCGCTATTCCGTAGCCTGGGCTTCTTCCGCGGGAGCTTCCTTCTCGGTGACGTCACCGCGGTCTACAATGAAGTCAATGACCTTGCGACTGAGAAGCTCTGATTTGAGCTTGCTCATCGCATCAGCTTCCGTAAGCAGGTCTCGATAGTAATCCTCAGAAACTCCGATCAGTGCCGCCCGGCGCTGGATCTCTGCGCCGAGGTCCTCATCGGTCACCGAGAACTGTTCCTTTTCCGCAATCGCCTTCAGAATGAGCCCAGCTTTGACGTTTCGTTCCGCTGCGGTCTTGGCCTGATCGCGCTGCGCCGCGGTGGGTGCAGGGAGACGATTGCGCGGCACTCCGAGAGCGAGAAGCCGTTCCCTCGACCGCTCCACAATGGCATCGATTTCTTCTTCGACGAGCGACTCTGGGACCTCAAATGAGTGCATTTCAATGAGGGCATCGACAACTTGCTTCTCGACTTCCGCCTCGGTCATGTTGCGCTTGAGTTCCGCCACGTCCGCCCGGATACTCTCTTCCAGCTGGGCCAGTGTTTCGTGTCCCCCCATGTCTTTCGCGAAGTCGTCGTCGAGCGCGGGAAGAATTCTCTCTTTCGCCTCCTTCAGGACGACATCGAAAGTCACCGTCTTGCCGGCAAGGTCCTTGCGAGGGAAATCTTCAGACAAGTCCAGGGTGATCTGTTTTGTCGCACCAGGGGTCATTCCCTCGAGATTTGCATCGAAATTGGGAATGTAGAGGTTCCGACCTACCTCAAGGTGGTAGTCCACCACGGTCAGTTCTTTTACGGGCTGGCCCTCGGATTGAGCCGTGATGTCCACCAGAAGATGATCGCCGCCCTTGACGCCTCGCTCCTCCGCGACCGGTGTCAGCTTGGCATAGCGCTCCTGCATATTCTTCAGCCGGTCCTGGACATCCTGGTCCGTCGCGGTGCGCACGTACTTCGTGAGCTTTAAACCCGTATAGTCCTTCAAATCAATGGGCGGAGGAACTTCGATCTCTGCCGTGTAGGTGAACGGTGCGTCGCCTTCCACAGGCTGAGGCTCAATATTGATCACCGAGACCGGAGTTATGTTCTTCTCATCGAGACCGGGCTTGAACGTTTCCTCAATGAGCTTCCGGCTGGCGTCAGCCAGCACCTTGTCTTTGAACAGCGTCTTAACGATGTTCAAAGGAACTTTACCCTGGCGAAAACCCTTGAGCTGAACGGTCTTTTTGAGTTCCTTGAACTCGGACTCCAGCACTTCGGAGTACCGCTCCCGCGGCACTTCGAATACCACCTTCTTCTTCACTTCGCTGAGATCTTCTACGACTACGTTAGTCATGTCACCTTATCCATACCGAACAACAGTCGAATCACCCGATTATCCCCTTAACGGATGCGCCCCAACGAGTCTGTCATGCGAATGACCGCTCTATGGGCCGCGCTGATCGGCGATTGACCATAGTATACGTCAAACCACCCCAAAAGGGAAGGGCATGGCCTTGCGGCCCTCCTCGGTTCGTCATTTTTCTTGCACCGCTGCGGCGCATCTGTTAGCCGTACCGGCATGGAACCATCCATACTCATTAGTGTCGTTGTACCCATTTACCGGGAAGAGCACAACGTGCGACCGCTCGCGGAAAGGCTCGCCGCGGTGTTTGACCGAATCGGGTGCCGGTGGGAACTGGTATTCGCTCTCGATCCCAGCCCAGACCGCACGCGGGAGAAGATCGACGAGCTGATCCGTGACGACTACCCTGTCCGGCTGGTGACGTTTTCCCGCAGAATCGGCAAACCCTTGTCCGTACTGGCCGGGCTCGACTATTGCCGAGGGGATGCCTGCGTGATTATCGACGCGGACCTGCAGGACCCGCCCGAGCTGATCGCGGAGATGATAGAGAAATGGCGCGAAGGCTACAAGGTCGTCATTGCGCAACGTATCTCCCGGGAAGGAGAGAACCTCCTGTACCTCGCGTGCGCGAGACTATTCTATCGGCTGCTGGAGTCGGTGTCCGAGGTGAAAGTCCCGCGAGATACGGGTGATTTCCGGCTGCTGGATGCCCGCGTGGTAGCTGAAGTGCGCCGATTCCGTGAGCGCCACGGCTTCCTCCGCGGGATAACCGCGGCCGCGGGTTTTCCCACTGCTGTCGTACCATTTGACCGTGACCGCCGGCACGCGGGGAAGACCCAAATCTCTTTCCTGGGTGCGTTCAACATAGCGCTCGACGGCATTGTGCCCTTCTCGCGGGCGCCCATGCGCCTCATGCTGTTCAGCGGGTTGATTTGGACTGTCGCCACAGCTCTTGTGGGAATTATCTGGTTGGGGTACGGAGCGGTCGCGGGGTTCGGCACGAATTGGTTTCTCGAAATCTTGGTGATCTTCCTCGCGGGCGGAATTGGACTTACGGTGACGAGCATGGGTGTACTGGGCGAATACCTCGTCCGTACGTATGAGGAAGCACGCGATCGGCCGCTATACATTGTGGACGACGTGCTCGAGGCCCGTTCGGCCTTATCGGGAGCCATCGGTCGCCACACCGAGCCATTGACACAGCCGAAGGAGCCCGCTTCTCGATGAAGACCGCTATGAAGGCACTGGTCACTGGAGGCGCGGGCTTTATCGGCAGCCATGTGGTAGATGAATTGGTCCGTCGCGGCTGGGAGGTCACGGTCTACGACAACCTTGCCACCGGGTATCTCAAGCATTTGGGACCGGCACGGCAAAGCGGGCGAGTTACGGTGATCGAAGCAGATATCCTGGACCTCGCGAGTCTCACCGACGCGATGGCCGGAGTTCACTCAGTGTTCCACCTCGCCGCAAATGCGGACGTGAGAGGCGGAACGCATAACACCCGTATCGACCTTGAACAGAACGTGATCGGCACCCATGCCGTCCTGGAAGCTATGCGAGCCGCCGGCGCCAAAGAGATGGTCTTCACGAGTTCCGCGACCGTGTACGGCGAGCCGGACGTCTTCCCTACGCCGGAGAGCTATGCAGCACTACAAACATCTGTGTACGGGGCTTCCAAGTTGGCGGGAGAGGCGTTCATCCAAGCGTACAGCGAATACTTCGGCATCAGGTGCCTGATCTTCCGTTTCGTATCGTGGATTGGGGAGCGCTATTCCCACGGCGTGATCTTCGACTTCGTTCAGAAGCTAAGGCGAAACCCGGCGGAACTCGAGATTCTCGGAGACGGCAACCAACGCAAGTCGTATCTTCATGTGGAGGACGGCATCCGAGGAATCTTCCTTGCGGTGGACCGAATGCCCGAACTCAAGAGCGTGATCAATCTCGGGCATGAGGAGTACATGCCGGTCACCGACTTGGCACGAATCGTATACGACGAGATGGGCCTCAGAGACGTTGTGTTCCGCTTTACGGGCGGAGTGCGAGGATGGCTCGGAGACAGCCCCTTCGTGCACCTCGACATTATGAAGATCCGCGGCGTAGGGTTCCGGCCCGCCGTAACCATCGAACAAGGCGTTCGCCGGACGGTTCGTTATTTGCTTGCCAACGACTGGTTGCTCAAGGAGCGTACTGCCGAACAGTGAGGATCCTGGACCGCTACATCATCCGTGAGTTCCTCAAGGTATTCGCGCTCTGCGTCGTGGGGTTCATTCTTGTGATGCTCCTGGTGGAGCTTACGGACAAGATCAAGTATTACTTCGAGTTCAACCCTCCCGGCATCCTGATGGCGAAGTATTTCATCGTCAAGATTCCGGGCTACCTCTTTTTTGTAATTCCGCTCGCGATCTTGATGGGGGGCATGCTGTCGCTGTTCATGATGGCGCGTCGCTACGAAGTCATCGCAATGCAAGCCAACGGAATCGATGCGATCGCGATCGCGCGGCCTTTGCTCCTGGTGGGGGTCGTCGGCAGCGTACTCATGTTCGCGGCCAACGAGACCGTGATCCCCTGGTCAAACCGCTATAGCGAATACGTTCAAGACGTCGAGATCGCAGGCAAGCCCGACCGGACGTTCTTTAAACGAGATCAGATTTGGATGCGGTCGCCCCACTCCATCACTCATATCCGCAACTTCGTCAAGGCAAACCAAACCCTCGAGCGAATCGCCATAGTCAAGTGGGACGACAACTTTGCGTTCACGGAACGGGTCTACGCGGACAAAGCCAAGTGGTGGCAAGACCATTGGGTCTTCTATGGCGTCAATCGGACCAGGATGCTGCCCGACGGAACATTTGTGGTGGAGAACATTCCTTCGATGGTCGGACCGCTGGACAAGCCACCCGACGACTTCGGCCGAGTGGAACGGCTTGCCAACGAAATGAACCTGACCGAACTGAGCGCGTACATGGCCAAGATAGCTGAGGAAGGCTACGAGCCAACACGGTACCAAGTGGACTGGCACAATAAGATCGCCTTTCCCCTGGTATGCCTCATTATGGCGGCGCTGAGCGTCCCTTTCGCGATCCGCGCCGGGCCGGGCGCCGGAGGCGTGGCGCTCGGGCTGGGGCTGTCCATACTGGTGGCGTTCGGTTATTGGATCGTCCATACTATGTTCATCGCTCTGGGGCACGGGGGCTACCTTCCACCAGTCGCGGCCGCGTGGGCTGCCAACGTGATCTTCGGACTATCGGCCATGATGTTGCTGCTGCACGCGGGAACGTAGTGGATCAATTCAGAAATGCCTTTACGTGGTCGTCAGTGACGGCCTTGGGTAGGGGCGGGGTTTATCCCCGCCCGTTATCCCAGGCCTCGCAAGGCGGGCGGGGATGAACCCCGCCCCTACGGTCCATCGGGGCACGATTGGAACCCGTCGTGGGGTTGTGAGACAGTCTCTCGGTGCCGGTGCAGGACCAGCGGCCGGCAGAGACGCCGGCCCCACTAATCAACCAAGAACCATCAAGAAGTGTTCGTCACCATATTTGTGAAATAGAATACGTGTCCATGAAGAGGTAGCTCCATGGCCGAGCAGCTCCTCCCGAACGAAATACGGAAGCGCAAAATGGCGCGGATCAATCACGCGCTGGCAATGGCGACGTCACTCCTGCTACTCGGAGTGCTCCTCGCCGGCGGCATCATCGGAATATGGGGCTTGTACCGGTGGCTGAGCAGGCTGTTTTCAGGCTAATTCGTATTCCGGTTGAGTATCGACTGACTGGCCGTTGCGCTCGTGGCGCGCTCCTGCCAAGCTGTAGTAAGGGCGGGTCTCAGACCCGCCCCTACCCAAGGTCGTAGCTGACGACCATGTAAAGGCATTCTTGAATCTGTCTTCCAGCCTCTTGGTGCGAATTCGCCTCAAAGCCCATACAGTGAGCCATACTTCCTTTCCAAATACTCGATGAAATAGCCGGGGTTCAGATCTTGGCCGGTTACCCTCCCAAGCAAATCTTGCGGCAGGAAGCGCGATCCCTGAGAATGGATTTTCTCACGGAGCCAGCCCAGCAGCGGAGCGAATTCTCCACGGCGGAATAGATCGCCCAAGTTCCCGAGTTCTCGACGTGCCGCGTCGAGGAACTGCGCTGCGCATAGGTTGCCGAGTGTGTACGTCGGGAAGTAGCCGATGGCTCCGCTCGACCAATGCACATCCTGCATCACACCATACGCGTAATCAGGCGGGGTCAGCCCAAGGTATTCACGAGTCTTGAGATTCCACGCTTCCGGGAGGTCGTCTACCTGAAGTTCTCCTCGCATAAGCGCGATTTCCAGCTCAAACCTCAGCACGATGTGAAGATTGTATGTCACTTCGTCCGCTTCAGTGCGGATCAGGCTCGGGTGAACCTCGTTGAGGGTGTAAAGAAAATCGTCCAATGAGACCTGTCGCAGAGTCGGAAATCGCTGCCTGGCGATCGGATAGAAGTGTTCCCAAAAAGCGCGAGACCGGGCGACCATGTTCTCCCACATGCGGGATTGGGATTCGTTGATGCCAAGCGAAATGGGCCTGCAAAGCGGTTCTCCCCAGTGATCCAGCGGCAGGCCCTGATGGTACATTGCGTGTCCCGCCTCGTGAATTACCGAGAACAACCCTTCATTGATTGAATTCTCGCGGTAGCGCGCTGTGATGCGAACGTCTCCAGGGCCGAGGCCCGTCGTGAACGGGTGCGCGGACAGGTCCAGACGTCCGGCTTCTATATCGTACCCGAGTTTCTGCGCGGTCTCGAGCGCGAAAGCCCTCTGTTCTTCAACGGGGAAGTGCATGGCAGGCAGGCGGGGTGGCACCTTCGATGAGCCCTCAATGCGATCCAGGAGTTGCTTCAGCGCAGGAACGAGCCTGCTAAAAATCGGCTCTAGTTCCTTTGCGGTAGCCCCTTGCTCGTAATGGTCAAGCAGCGCATCGTATGGCTCGCCGGCATATCCGACGGCCTGTGCCTCCTGCCGTTTCAGGGCCACGATCCTGGCAAGATACGGTTGAAAGCGCTCCCAATCATTTTCGGGACGTGCTCTTTCCCACACCGACTGAGCCTCGGCAGTTGTGCGTGCGATCTCGACCGCCAGGCTCTCCGGAATCTTCGTCATGCGATCGTAACCGCGGCGCCACTCGCGAACGTTCACCGCATCCGCTCTGTGAGGATCTCCGACGACGCCCGAGCCTTCGACCATCGAGAGAAGGTCGCCGATTTCCGGATCTGTCGCCCGTTGGTGGATCATCTTTACGAGAAGAGCGATCTGGCCCACGCGATGCGGGTGGCCTTTCGGAGGGAGAGTCGTACGCTGGTCCCAATGCAGGAGACCGACCGTAGACCCGAGGTAGGCGATCTCTTTGCCCTTTTCCAACAATATCTCGTACGCTTCGACTGATGTCATGGGTGTTTCCTTATCGTCGTTCCTTCTGATCGAGTATTCACGCGCCGTGTGCATTCCTTGCACGCTGACACCTGTATAGGAGTCGCGGCAAATCGAACCGTTCCCAGGCGCAGGTTCGGGCGCGTGCCAAGAGGTGAATCGTGCGGGGTGCCCCCGACGTTACACGTCGGGGTTGCGAAGCAACAAGAGGTCTTTGGCATCTCTCTCAAGCGAAACACCGATACACGAGCGATCAAGGCCTCTTACGCCGTCGGCGCTCCGACGTATAACGTCGGCGCCACCCCTCCTTGAAGACTGTGGGAATCGCTCTTGTCGGCGACCAACACGCTTCCTGCCCTCAGCGTGGCTGAACGAACGTACGGGCTCGTAAGCATTCACTTACGTGGGGGAGGCTGGCGTCGAGAAAGAAAGAAATCTGTCACCACAGAGATCGCAGAGGGCATAGGCGCACGGCCGTGCGCCTATGCCTCATCTCTGTGCCCTCCGCTTGCTCTGTGGTAAAAAATCTTTCCTTCTCCCCGCACAACTGAATGCATACACGCGCTCTTTCTTTCAGGTTTGCCGCCCTCAACAATTCGTATACAATCGAAAGCCACTTGTCTCAAGAGAATCCCCCGCAGCGCAAATTGAGCGCCCGAACGGGAGCAATCGGGTACGGGGCTGTGAAAAGCTTTACCATCGGATCGTAGCCTTCCCTGGACAGCCGGGAATGTGGAGTCGCGTATGATTTACGACAATGAAGATGTCAGAATACTTCGAGACACGGTTCATCGGGCCGCTCGGGACAAGATCGCGCCGCTCGCCGCGTCCATCGACGAAGAAGGGACATTCAATCGAGACGTTGAAGCATTGTGCTGGGACCTGGGGCTGTTGACCCTCACGCTTCCGCCTGAATTCGGAGGCATGGACGGTCGCCAGGGAACGGCTCTGTGCGCAGCGGTGGAAGAAATAGCTCGCTACTGCGCCTCGTCTGCCCTTCTGCTCATCATCCAAGCGGTCGGCTCTTTCCCGATCGTTCACGGAGCAAGTCCGGAGTTGCGATCTCGCGTCCTGGCCAGAATTGCCGACGAAAAGCTCCTCGTGGGCTACCTGGTCACCGAACCTGCTGCAGGGTCCGATGTTGCGGGCCTTCGCACAAGGGCGGTACGGGACGGCGACCATTACGTTATCACCGGCCGGAAGTGTTTCGCTACCAATGGGGGGGTCGCGTCAATCTACTCGCTGCTGGCACGCACCTCTGACGCGGGTGGGCACGAAGGGCTGTCGTTCTTCCTCGTTGAACGTGACCGGCCCGGCTTCACGGTCGGACGCACGGAGAACAAGCTCGGACAGCGCGGGTCGAACACCACGGAAGTCATCCTCGAGGAGGTGCGCGTCCCAGCCGGCAACATGCTCGGCCTGGAGGGAAAGGGCTTTCTGCTTTCCATGAAGGACTTCGACATGTCTCGTCCGGCGATCGCTGCCCAGGCGCTGGGCATTTCCGAGGGCGCGTTCGAGATCATGGTCAGGTACTCCAAAGAGCGGCACACGTTCGGAAAACCGGTCTGCGAGCACCAACTCATACAGGGAATAATCGCGGACAGCGCTACGCTCATCGAGGCAGCCCGTGGTCTGACTTATCGTGCGGCGTGGATGTACGACCAAGGCATGCCCAACACGAAATTTGCGGCCATGGCAAAATGCTTTGCGGGAGACGCAGCGATGAAGATCACTTCGGATGCGATTCAGGTGCTCGGGGGTTACGGATACATGAAGGATTTCCAGGTGGAACGCATGTTCCGGGACGCGAAGCTCACGCAGATATTCGAGGGCACAAACCAGATTCAGAGACTTGTGATCGCTCGGGAAGTGCTCAAAGAGACGCCATGACTTTCAGGCGCATCATCCGCGCGGTGATGCCCGCCTCAAGACTTACGCAGATCTACACGGGCACGAACCAGATCATGCGCATGGTTGGGGCCCGCGCGAACGTGGGAACGTGGCCTCGCAACTCAGCTCGACTGACCACTGGAACGCGCTCGGACGATGCCGCGAGTATCGCGCTCGGCTTGCGGTCTTGCCTGACGATCGCAAACTCGTGGGAATGGAACAGGACAAAACGAACCGGTTACGTGCCAAGGCTGGCACGTTCAGTGGTTCCTATCCGCACCAAACGAACCTCAACCTTTCTATGGAGAGCAGCGGCTATTCTTGAAGCCATTGAGAGGAAGTCTCCTTCGTAGTCCGCCTCTTCGATGTCTTCTATGACCGACGCGGTAGTGTCGATAAGGCGGGCCAACTGCTCGTGAGTCAAACCTGCCTCGATTCGCAGATCATAGATCTCTCGAGCGATCTCGGCCTTGGTCAGCTCTTCCTGGAATGACGCGACGCGCGCCGGGTCGTCTTTGATATATCGCCTGTACATCACTTCAAAGCCGTCAGCCTTGTATTTCTCTTTTTCCATCTCAGGGCTCCCATCGGACAGTGTGAGATTCTGGGGTTGCTTCGAATCTGCTCTTTAGTGACACTGCTCTATCAATTTCTGCTAGGGGAACCAGTCGTTCCTTAGTGAGGCCGTGGGTGAGGACCACGACTCGGTTACCATGGAAAAAGTACAGCAGCCGGTAGTTCACGCGTTGGTATCTTACGCGAAGCTCATAGATACCGTCCCTTAGATAATCGGCCTCCGGGCGTCGGAGTTCATGACCGCAGTCCATCAGCCTCTTGATCCGAGCTGTACACTTATCCTGAATCTTTGCAGGCATTCGGTCAAGCCATTCCAATATCGGGACCTTGCCATCGTCGTCTAAGTACAATATGACCTGGACCCGCGGCATGCGTTCTTCCTCCACCCCCGTTTTATCGACGATTTTCCTGGAAAGATCAACGCCTCAATGAACGCGTACTATCTGGACATCAGAGTACCGCGGAAAGAAGGACAGCGGTTGAGCCGTCATTATCCCTAAGTTCGGTCCGTACTTGATCTGGTAGGGGCAAACGCGGTATGATCGTGCCCGCCAGATGACACCCCGGGGAGCATGATGTTGGCTGCCACTACTGAACAGTATCTGGCGATGGGGCTGCTTACGCTTTTTGGCTTCATCGCGACCTGTTCGGTCTTGCCCGCGCTCAAGAGGATTGCCTGCGCGCGGGGGGTTATTTCTGCCCCTGGTGGAAGGCGCCTCCATGCTGACGCAACGCCGCTGCTTGGCGGGATCGGCATTTACCTCCCCTTTGCCTTCGTATTTATCGGTTTTCTCGCTCTCGTACTGGGCGGGCGGATCACTTTCGAAAAACCCACCCTCCCGCAAATGGTGTCACTGTTCGTGGCGGCCTCTTGGATTCTCGTTCTCGGGACCCTCGACGACGCGTACGAGATCCCTTGGCGGAAGAAGCTGCTCGGCCAGGGGCTCGGAACAATCATCTTGGTGCTTGGCGGCCACTCGATTTCGGTTGTGACACTTCCTTTCGTGGGTGTAGTCGATTTCGGCTGGTTAGGCATACCGTTGTTCGTTGTTGCGGTGATTGTGGTGACCAACGCAATCAACCTTGTAGATGGGCTCGACGGACTTGCCGGCGGCATCTGTTTCTTTGCTGCGTTGGCTTGGGGCATCATCGGGTTGTCCAAAGGCGACCTCTTTGCTGCTACCATCGGATTCACCGTGTTGGGGAGTCTAGTCGGGTTTCTTCTTTACAATCTCCCGCCTGCGTCGATCTTCATGGGTGACGGCGGGAGCATGATGCTCGGATTTCTTCTAGGGACACTCGCGACGAGTTCCGCGGCAATCTCGCCCGGCCAACGGCTCGGCACAAGCATGATGATTGTGGTACCTTTCTTGCCGTTCGGAATTCCGCTTTTCGAGGTGGCCCTGTCGGTGACGCGGCGGTGGTTGCGGGGGCAGGCAATCTTTCTGGGTGACGGCGATCACCTCCACTACCGACTGACAGGGAAGATCAATGACCAGCGACTGACCGTCGGGATATTCTATGTATTCTCCGCCGCGTTGTGCGGGCTCACCTTATACCTTGTGCTCGGCGACGAGTCCGAATTCGGACGGCATCTTGTCTTGGCTGCAATCGTGGCCCTCTTTGTCAGTGCATTGGCATCCATCAGGCTCTACCGTGTGGAGACGCTGATGGTGACACTTCGACACCGACCTCACTTCGTGTTCCTCGGCAAGTATCTGCGATTTATGAAACACCGAATCCGCAAGGCCAAGTCGTTGGATGAATTGCTGGGGCTGCTGGAGACAGGCGTCCGGGATCTCGACTTCGACGGGGTATCGGTGGAGCTCGACGGCGCCACAATCGAGCGCTGGGCCAATCCTCGGCCGGCTCACCCGGCGAATCAGCGGGTCCATTGTGAACGCGCGTTCAACGGTGGCCGCCTTGTGGCGAGGTGGGTGCGGCCTGCGCACGACGACGAGGCCTACAACGAGTACCTCAGGCTCACTTGGCACAGGTTCATGGAGGCTCTCGACACAGAGTTGGTTAAGCATGTCGAAGAGGCTGCCGGACGCATCAATGAACAGTCGATCAGGCTGTGGGAAAGTATCCCGTCATGAGCCCCGGTCGGGTTGCAGATCAGTCTGAGCCCGGCAAAGTGACCGCGGCGGGCCGGCCGGCCGCCCTTCGCCCGGCTTTGTCCCGGATGCAAAAGTGAGTTCTCTTTCCCCCGATTCTGCGGGGCGCGCTCGCGCCGCTCTTGGCTACTTCGTCGATTCTCCCCTCTCTGAAAAGTTCGTGTGGCTGCTCTTCTGCGCTACGTGCCTTCAGCTTGGCTTCATGTTTCCGTACGTTGTTGTCGTGCCCGGAGTCAGAACAAACTTATTCTCAGGCGGCCTCTGTGCCGTTACACTCGTCGGCACCCTACTACTGAAGAGATCAAGCGGGGTCGACTTCCGCTCGCGGGAGTTCATAGTCTCCCTTATATTGATCGGTCTGATTGCACTCAGTTGCATATTCAGCTCAACTCCCATCTCGTCTTCGACGCGCGGTTTTGTCGTAGCGGCGTCGGGTTTTGGAGGCTTTTGGTGTGCGCGGTTGCTCCTGGTAAGCGAACCCGCCCACCGCTTCTTCCGAACACTGTGCCTGTTCATCCTCGGAGTCATTCTCGTGGTCTGCGTAGTGACCTACTTCCGCGTGGGCGAAGTGTATCAGGCCCTGGACTCCAACCCGCACCCGTTGGCTAACCGAGTTCTGTTGCTCTGGTTTGCGCCGCTGTCACTCCTGTTCGGAGGCGGTCTGGCGGCATGGGGCCTCGCTGCAACACTCTTGGCAGGGAGTTATCTCGTCTTCTATCTAAGCATGCTCAGGTCCGCCATGCTGATCCCTCCGGTGCTGGCGGTTGTATCGACGTTCTTTCGGTATCTCAAACTGCGTTGGCTCCTCGCACTCCTCGTGCCGGTGATTGTGGTCGCAGTGCTTTTCTTCCTGCAGCTGCCGTACGAAAAGATGGCCCGAGACCACGAACCGACCTATTACCGGGCCGAAAGCTATCCGTTTTCGCTGAACGTAGTCTTGAAGAACCCTATACTGGGCGTCGGGCCTAGAGCTCCACGCGACGAGTTCCTCGAAGACTACCGGATCGTATACCCGTACGTAACCATGGAGCAGTTCGCCGGATCGGTGAGAAGGGTCACTACCGCGGAGAACACCTTTCTGACATTCATGACGGATCTCGGTATTCCCTTCGTTGCGCTTTACAGTGTGTGCGTCGCGGTGTTGCTCGTGAGGCTGATTCAGGCGATCAGGCGGCCCTCGGGATCGCCGGTGATTCATCCGCTCGCCCTATTCCTGCCCATTTCCGCAGCGCTCATTCACTACCAAGTGCTCGACGGGCTGTACCACCCACAGCTTAACTGGTTCTTCCATGTGCTGCTCGGATTGATTCCTTCGAAACCGGCTGAAGAATGAACACTGCACCCTCGGGGCCGAGCCACCGCCGAAACGGGAAAGTTCGCACGACACGATGATCGGGCAAGGGGCCCAATGTCAGAACAAAGTCCTCGTCGGGCACCCACCACCAGCTCAATCCCTCTTTGGGGACGAAATCGGGCCGGTAGCAATGGTAACCGTTGAATTCAAAGCCGCCGTCCACACGGCACGGGTCCACCTTGAGGTCCCCAGTCAGGTAATCGTGCGCTTTGGCGACGGTGCGTTTGAGCTGCACGAAGTCGTGCAAAGCCGGAACACTGAAGCAAGCCAGAAGAATCAGCGGGACGGCTGCCGCCACAAGTTTGCCCGTCGAGAAGATGCGGACCTGTGAAGGCATTTCGGCAATCATCCACACGATCAAGAATGCGCAAAGCGGAATAAGATAGCGGTCGTGGAACCCGGTGAGCAGGATGATTCCGAGATACGCGACTCCGCAAAGCAACGAGAATGATCCCAGGAAGGTGCACTTCCCGCGACGACTCAGGAGATCGCGAAGGCACGACAAAGACAGGGCCGCAACGACGGCCATCGATATCAATCCCCAGTACGCGATGAGGTAAAACAACCACTTCGGCATCGTCCACGTGCGTGTAATGCCCAAGATGTACGTGTCCTTGAGGAGTACCGGTCCCAGGCCGAAGTCGAAGATCACATTACGGTGCAGGAGTACCGGTGGGTCGATCATTCCGGTAAGGATCGCTGCCTCCAGGATTACCAGTCCGACCGTCAGCAGCGTCGCAAGCAACCTGAACCACTGCAATTTGAGGAATTCCCCGATCCAAATAGCCACCAGCGGCGAAATCAGCACGCATGTATAGCCCAGCGCTGCATGAACGAACTGACCCACCATGAAGACCAGATAGTCAGGAAAACCTTTCGCAAGCGGTTGGCGCAGGATGTTGTGGATAATCTGGTGGTGAGTGATGGGAGTGCTCCCCATGACAGCGAGGACAGTCTCGTAAACCATCCACGGGATCAGTACCATCGCGGCTGCAAGTACGAGTACCTTTGCACGACCGAGTCGCGCTCCATAAGGGTGCAGCCCGCACGCGGCCACGAAGGCCGCCGGGATCACCAGGCCGACCTGGCGAATGAGCACCGCTGCAAGAGCGGCCGCAAACCCTGCAGCGATAAGTCTCCTATTGGATCGCGCTGCCCCTAGCCAAAGAAGGAGGACCGAAACCAACGCCACAGCGGTAAACGTCACGTCGGTCATGAACGTGAACGACAGCGAAAGGTATAACGGGTTGAAGATCAGGCAGAATCCTGCCATCAGAGCCAGCCACCGCGGCGCACCGGCCAGCCTCAGCAGTACCAGCAAAGTGACTGATCCCGCGATCCCGAGAGAGAGGACCGACAGTCGCAACGCGGTGAGCGAAAACCCTGCTGCCTCTGTGAACAACAGGCCCCAAAGGAGGTGAACGATCAGGGACGGGCCACCGGGAGCGTACTCGGGACCCCATCCGGTGGTTGGCAGCCGACCTTCCGCCTTGAGTGTCTCCAGGCCCCTTACGAAGGCCCAGTCGTCGTTCACCATGAACTCGCCGCACGGATTCACCACGGCGACGATAAGACCCCACGCGAGCAGGAGAGCAGTGATGTCAAGCCAACAAGAACGCATGGAATATCACTATGCTGCACGAAGGAATCGTCAAGAACGTTCGACAAAAGAGTTGCTCGTCCATCGGGACTGTAGTAGGTATTTACGACGGAGTCTAGCACAAGCCGCACGGTCGGGATTGCCGTTCATCAGCCATCCGGTGTGGTAGCCGGTCCGCTGGTTAATGTCAACTGACTCCTCCGCATAACGTCGAATCAGAGGTTGTTGAGCGTTGGTCCGTTTTCTCGAAGCCTGTTGAGATCGCGGTGAAGGCCGCCTTCTCTCCTCCCTCTTCAATGATGGGGAGAAGCACGAATCCTCTCCCGGCACGCTGGTGGGGTGAGGACACGCGTGCTTCTGCGGAAAGTGCCGGATTTCAGCGTGCGGGAGTGTTGCCAGTCAATTCAACGACTTGAGAGGCGATGTCCTCAGTGCTCATGCAGTCACAAATAGGGGGGCGCAGGTGCGCCCTGCTCTTTTTATACGTCGTTGCAGCGTCGTCCGCGGTTTACCTGTTTGCGCACCAGGACGCAATTACCAATCCTTACACGATAAACGACGACGTTCGCCAGCAGATCTACTGGATGCAGCAATGGCAGGACCCTGACCTTTTTCGTGACGACCTGCTCACCCGGTACGCCCGCAATTATGTCCCCTGGGGCGTTCAGGCAATCTATGCTGTGGGCGCTCGATTCATGAATCCCATACAGTTTTCCAAGGTGGTCGCAGGGATACTGTACGTTGCGACCGCTCTGTTTCTCTTTGGGCTGGGATTTCGCTTTCGCGATGAGCTTGCCGCTGTCTTCGTGGTGGTCGCCTACTGCTTTTCGCCGTTTTTCCTCGACAAGATCTCGGGGGGCTTATCGCAAGGGTTTGGGGTCCCACTTCTGGCTGCCTATCTCTATTACTTGTCGAAAGATCGGGTCTTCGCCGCTGGAGTGGTGATCCTGCTGGAATCGTTGCTCAACCCTTATATTTTCCTCCTCTGTCTGGTGACGCATGGACTTTACTTTGTGTGGCAACACCGAAAAGATCTCACTGCCTTAGTTCTTGGAAGCGAAGGACCACGGTGGACCGTGGATTCAGCCGTTCGCCACATGGCCCGATATCTCCCGGTCGCGGCCGGGATAGGATTGGTCGCTGCGAAATACCTCCTCTTCAATCCGAAAGAGTTCGGCGCGCTGGTGACCTGGACCGACATGGCCGGCCACATCGAATACACCACTGCGGGGAGGTACGAGATCATTCCGGGAGCTTACTTGTTACTGGAGCTTATCCGGCCGGGAATCGTCAATTTGCCTTTCAAGGAGTGGGGGCTTACTGCGGGATTGGTCTGTCTTGGATTGTTCGCAACCGTCGTCGCATGCGCATTCCGGAATTGGCGAAAGTTTATCGACCCGTCCTCCGGTTTTCGCGTGTTCTTCTTCTTGTTACCTGCCTCACTCATTTTGTATGGACTTGCTTGGGTTTTCCTGTTCCGGTTGTTTCTGCCCGAGCGGTACGTGGAGTTCTCACTGAACATTCTCTACGTAGTAGGGCTTGGCGTCTCGATGCGGATTGCGTTCGGGATGCTCATTTCGGATCGGATGACTTTTCCGGTAGTGACCAGCCTGATCGTCCTCATGGGTGCTCTCAAACTGTACCATGTCGGGATTTTCGACTATTCGGGCGGCTCGCAGTTGTATAAATTTACGCGCACAACGCCGAAAGAGAGTGTCTTCGCGGGTAATCCTCGCCTGATGGACAACTTGGTGACGTTTGGAGCGCGAAACGCGTTCGTGACATACGAGCTATCTCATACATGGTACAAGTCCTACTGGGACACGATCAGTCGCAGGACTTCAGAGTTGTTCGAGGCCTACTACTCCGACAGTCCGGAGCAGGTTCGCGACTTTTGTTGCAGGAATGGAATCGACTTCCTCGTGGTCCGCGAAACGGACTTTTCTCCCGGTGCTTTGCAGGCCCACCACATTCACTTCGAGCCCTTCGACGCCCGTATTCGGACTCTCATCGCCCAGCACTCGTCGTTCGCGCTGCTCGACGAGAAGGAGTTTCCGCCTGTCTATCGCACCAATGGGATCCGAGTGGTGAGGGGGTGCGCAGACCGCCCGTAGGGTCTGGCCTCAAGCGAAAAAGAGTGCTACACTCGTGATGTTCATTAGTTGCCTCAGATTTCCAAGACCCGCATCGGGGTCGACCGGAGGGGAAGGAGCCGCGCGTCATGCCGCAGAAGCGCAAAATCCGGGCAGTGGAACTGGCGGAACACATCCGCTCTGGTATGGCGGACTCTGAGCTCATGGAGATATATCAGCTCTCTTCAGAAGGCCTGCAGCACATCTTCAAGCAACTGGTGGAAGCAAAGGTGATGACGGCCGAAGAGCTGTACGGCCGCTCTCCTGCCGCCCCCGTGAGCGAAGAGGATCGATTGCGGTTGCGGCGGTCCGCACGAATCAAAATGGAACTACCTCTCCGCATCTACGAGATCGAGTATTCAACGATAAAGAACGAAGGCAGGGTGCGAGACATTTCCGCGACAGGGGTCGGTGTGCGAGGGATCGGCGCCAACCCCGGCGAAATCAAGACTTTCCTCGTTGTAGCCGACAAATCGTTGCAGCTCGATCCGATCGTCTTTCAGGCCGAGTGCCGCTGGGAAAAGCGGGAAGGAGCCGAACGCGAACACGTCGTCGGTTTCGAGATCAGAAACATCCCGGACTCCAGCGCGGAAGGTCTTGAAAGGCTGATCGAGCGGCTTAAAGCCATGCTCGACCAATGAGCAGGCCAAAGAACGGATTCGCCTCGTGAACAACTTGAAAGAGGACTTATCTCTGCGACCTCTGCGCACTCCGCGGTGAATGATCGATGTGGCAGAGCAGACCCCGCCTCGACGCCTCCGGACTTCACTGATGTACAACTTCGCCGGCGAAATCGCCCGTAGCATCGAACGCATCGGGACTGTCGGCCGAATCTTTTACACAAGGCGACAGCTCTACTACGAATTCTGTCGCGTGGTCCGGGAACGATTCCTGCCCTCCCCGCCCCTACCCAGGGTCCGCAGCGCACGGCCGCTCGTCTCGATTGAACGCTTCGATCTTGCGCTGAATAGGCACACGGCGTTGCATGGGACTCCTGAAGGGTTGCTCGAGACACCGGGAACGATGCACCTCTCCATCGATGGACGCGAGCCGGACCTAGCTGACTACGGTCTTCCGCGGCTGATGATTTGTGAGGACAGAGAAATCGCCGGAATGCTGATTGCGAATGGGATTCACATTGAGCTTTCGTGCGCTGTGCTCGGACTTCGCGATTCTGTTCCGCTTCCGGACTTTCTCTGCGCGATGCTGGCGAGAGCCGACCAGCCTCAGGTCTATTTCCTCCACAACGCAGACCCGGGATCGCTCTCCTTGGTTCGGGTCTTGCCAAGACGCCTTGGCCTGCCGAGAGGTATTACGCTATCGTCCATCGGGCTCCGGCCTGCGCACGCGATCCGCATGAGGCTGGCGGCAACCAGGCACAAATCTACGTGGGCGCTCCACGCGATGGCATTGCCGGACCTGACCGATCGCGAGGAAGCGTGGCTCCGTTCCGGATGGAGAGTCGAGGTCGCGGCGGTGCGGCCGATCGACATACTGAGGATGGTGCGTAACGCTGTGGCACATCCTTCGGGTATATCTTGATGGTGCGATTTTGTGCGGCAATCGCAAGAGAGGATCCGGCTCGTGAAGTCGAGCGAATGGGCGCGCGGGTACTCCATGTCGATCGGCGGTGCGCACTTGGTGCCATTGTGGAGCCGCCATCGGCAGAACATAAGGCACTATTCTCCTATTCCGACCGGACCGGAATCCATGATGCCCAAACACGATTCCTCGTGGGCGTGGGCGACGTCACCGTGTACAACCGCCGAGAACTCGTCGCCATGCTTTGCGAGCACGTTTCGTTACGGCCGGATGCCTCGGACGGCGACTTGCTACTTGCGATCTATGGAACTCTGGGAGCTCCGGCGCTGGCTCAAGTTCGAGGAATGTTTTCCCTGGGCATCTGGGATGGCGCCACGTTGGCATTGGTAACTGACTCCATCGGCTCGCGCTCGGTCTTCTTTACCAGTGCAGAGGGTTGCGTCACCGCTTCCTCGTCGCTGCGTGCACTCCGTCGGTGGCCCCGATTGCAGCCTCAAGTGGATCTTTCTGCGGTCGCGATGTTTCTCAGCTGCGCCTACCTTCCCGGTGAGCGAACGCTCTTGAACGGCGTGAGCAGGCTGGGTCCGGCGCATTTGATGCGCTTTTGTCCCGATGGTTCGACCGAAACCTCGTGCTACTGGATCCCTGAGGAAGGACCTTGGAACTCGGCCGACCCGCCCGAAGCTCATGCGGCAACGCTTCGCGATCTCCTGGAGAAGGCCGCCGTCGCCTGTCTGCCGGATGGGCAGGAAGTGGGAGTGTTTCTTTCAGGTGGAGTTGACAGCAGCCTCGTCGCAGCACTGGCTTCGCGGCTCCATGATCGAATCGTTCGCACGTATACGGTCAACTTCGGCGTCAATCGGCGCAATGAGCTGGCGCACGCAGGCCTCGTCGCCAAGCACTGCGGCACGCACCATCGAGTGCTCACCTTCAACGGAAGGCAGATCGCAGCACGCTTTGCAGAAACGGTGTCTCGCATGGACTGCCCCGTGGGCGAAGGGCTCACCGTGCCTAATCTTCTCCTCGCGGAAGCTGCGGCCGAGGACGGCCTGGGTGTGATTCTCAACGGCGAAGGCGGTGACCCGAATTTCGGCGGGCCTAAAAACCTCCCCATGCTCGCGTTCGAGCTGCACCGAGCGGATCCAGACCCACATGCCCGAGCGAGGGCTTATCTGCAGGCTCATCGCCACTGCTACGATGATTTGCAGCGACTGCTCACTCCTGAAGCCCTCGAAACACTTCGAGGAGCGCCGCCGATCGAATCCGTCGTTGCACCCTATCTCGAATCCGATCGCTTTCGGTATTACCTCAATCGACTTATGTTCACGAATTTGCGGCTCAAAGGTCCGGGGTACATGCTCGCGAAGGTCGAATTCCTGACCGCTGCGGCCGGCGTGCAGGGGCGGTATCCGCTCTTCGATCGCGATGTCGTGGCGTATTCGTATCGCATTCCACCCGCGTTCAAACTCGCCGGCACAGCCGAGAAATGGATCCTTAAGCTCGCAATTCAGGATCTGTTGCCGAGGTCAATTCTCGATCGCCCCAAGAGCGGCATGCGCATGCCGCTGAGGCACTGGCTCGACGGTCCGATCTCGCGCTTGGCCGATCGCTTGCTCCTCGATGCGCGAGGTCGATCCCGCGGGATCTTCCGCTCTGACACTGTAGCGTCGTGGCTGCGCGGAGAGGGTCTCTTGTGGCAAGACCATGCCCGGCGGCTCTGGCTGCTGCTAACTCTGGAAGCATGGTTGCGTGCCTTCGTGGACTGCCGGGAGGCATCCGATTTCACCATCGATTGAGGCTGAACACGAATGCGTATCGCAGCGTATGATCCTGAGTTGTTGTACGAACTCGTGAAGCGGTTCGAGGCGAACAACCTCGTTTACGGGATCGGCACACGGTACGCGTCGCTCGTAACACCCACATCGACAGTGCTGACTTCACAGGAAGCGCGAGAGATTTCCATCGACCTGGCGCAGGCGTGGGCGCTTTACCGCACGTGGAATGAACTCTACCTGAGTGCGCTTCGCGGAGAAGGACCTGACTGGATTCGGGAACTGACGGAACACGGCTTGCCTCCGGGCAAGATCGCCGCGCACCGGATGATCGCAGAGGCGCGGCTCGAGCCGCGAATGTGCCGCCTGGACTACACTGCGCTGAGCACACGCCGTAAGATCGCGGAGGTTCAGTGGAAATCAGGCGGGCTAGGGCTGTTTTTCGGTCTCCAGGACGTATACGAGCGGCTGGTAGGGGATCTTGCGGACAGCGTCCCGCCGCTCGGCACTTTGCCTGAACAGTTCGCACGTGTTGCAGCGGTCGGAGATGACTCTGTCGCAGTCAACGCGGTGGCCACTGACTGGTTCAAGAGCGAGCATTATCTCGCACAGCTTTTGCGGGATTACGACATCCAGTACGTTCCGCTCCGCCGCGATGACTGCGACCGCCGTATCCTGGATTGGAACGACCGGTACTATGTCTCGGAAGGACCGCGACTGCGCAGGATCGACTTTCTCTACGGCCGAGAATTCGGCGAGATCTTCCGCTCGGGCTCGCAAAGACTCGCCAGGGCAGTCCTCGACGGGAGGGTGTGGGTCGAGACGCCGTTGAATTTCGCCTATCGCCAGAAGTGGGGCCTGGCACTGCCGTTCATGAACGAATTCAGCGGTCTGTTCGATGACAGGCTGCGGGAGGTGCTCATTCCGACTGCCCTATTGAAGGCGACGGACACGGACTTGAGCCCGATTGTGTCATATGTCGAGAATCGGGATCGGGAGATGCTCATCCGCGTAAAGCAACCGGAAGATTTGGCTGACCTCCCGACTGCGTTGCGGAAATCCTTGGTCATCAAGTGCGGGGCCGGCCGAGGTGACTTTCACAGCCACGGGAAGGGCGTCTTCAGGATCGGCGGCTCAAAGGGATCGGCAAGGAAGGTACTTGAATTCGTTACGGGCCGCATGGTTTTTCACGGCGAACCGTGGATCGTGCAGACGTATGTCTCCGAGACGCATCGGTTATTGGTAAGTCTACCTGACGCCGTAGAGGACTTGCGCACCGTGGATGCGCACGCGCGGTTCATGGTGTTCGGCGCCAAAACCGACAACGGTCCCCCTACGGTAATGGGCGGCCTCGGCAACTACGGTCCGCACTGGAAGGTGAGCGGCAAGACGCCCGCGACGACTCCGGACGGGACCGTCACCGGCACTGCATTCAATGACCTCCGGGTGGAACACTTATCTAATACATCGACTCGATCAGATCTTTGAACGCCTCGTTCACGTACCTGCGCTTCACCTTCATGGTGGGGGTCACTTCTCCGTCTTCTTCGAGCAACTTCTTGGGCAGAATACGGAACTTCTTGATCTGCTCGACTCGGGCAAGGGATTTGTTTACCCGGTCCACTTCCTCTTGAATGAGATTCCGAACTTCCGGCGTCTGCGTCAGCGTCGCGTAGGTGCTGTAATGGATTTTGTTGTCGGTGGCGTACTTGACGACGTTATCCTCGTCGATGATGACGAGCGCTGTGAGGTACTTTCGCGCGTCGCCAATTACTACCGCGTCATTGATATACGGCGAGAATTTGAGTTGGTTTTCGATGTTCTGGGGCGCAATGTTCTTGCCGCCGGACGTGATGATCAGGTCCTTCTTCCGGTCGGTGATCGTCAAAAATCCGTCTTCGTCGAACCTACCCACGTCGCCCGAATGTAGCCAGCCGTCCACCAATGTCTCGGCTGTCGCCTCCGGGTTGCGATAGTAACCTTTGAATACATTGCCGCCTTTGACGAGGATTTCGCCATCGGCCGCGATTTTGATCTCCACACCGGGAATTGCCGGTCCAACTGTCCCGGCCTTAATGTCTTTTCCCCGATGAATCGACGTGGGACCGCACCCCTCGGTTTGGCCATACACTTCTCGCATGGGGATTCCGATAGCGTGGTAGAACTTCAACACTTCCGGACTGATGGGCGCTGCACCGGAGATCGCTAGGCGCACACGCTCGAACCCCAGGCGTTTCTTGAGCTTCCGAAACACCAGGAAGTGAGCCACACCGAACCCGAGTCGCAACCACAACGGAACAGGACGCCACGCGAGCTTCACGTCCGAGTACTTCACGCCCACCTTCATAGCCCCGGCGAACAAGAGTCGCTTCAGTGCGGTGGCATCCTGCATCCGGATGAAAATGAAGGAGTGATACTTCTCCCAAATGCGCGGCACCGCGAAAAAAACCGTGGGACTCACCTCCATCACATTCTGTGTCACCGTGTCGGTGTTCTCGATGAAGTTGACCTTGTACGCAAAACAAATGGGTACAAACACGCTGAACATGCGCTCTGCGATGTGCGACAGCGGTAGAAACGATACCATTTCGTCCGTATCGTAGACCAAGAGCACTTCTGCGATCGACTGAGCCGTCCAGAGAATGTTGGAGTGCGACAACATCGCACCTTTAGGAGGGCCGGTAGTCCCGGAAGTATAGATGAGCAGCGCCGTTTCGTCCGGGGTCGTGGCGTCGAGCAGTCGATCGAAGAGATCCGGCTCGCGCTCCTCGCGCGCCTGTCCCAAAGCCAAGAGCTCGTCGAAGCTCATCACCATGGAATCTTTGAACGAACGCAACCCCTCCATATCCATGACGACTATCTTCGTAAGGTCCGGCAATTCCTTCCGCACCAAGAGAGCCTTGTCGAGTTGCTCCTCGTTCTCCACGATGTAAATCTTCGACTGAGAGTGGCCGAGGATGTAGCCTACCTCTCCCGCAGAGTTGGTCGTGTAGATGCCTACACTGATCCCGCCCGCGGCCATAATGCCAAGGTCGGCGTACAGCCACTCGGGGCGATTCTCGCCGATGATTGACACACAGTCCCCTTTTTCCAAGCCCAGTTCGACGAGCCCACACGCAGTGTGGCGCACTTTACGGCCGTATTCACTCCACGCAATGTCACGCCAAATGCCGAAGACCTTTTGCCGGAGTGCAGTGCGTTCGCCGAGTTCTTTGACCCTTTTCCAGAATAGTGAGGGGATGGTCTCGCGGACTACGGACACGAGCAGTTGGTCTTTTTCCACTCGAGGGCCTCCTGACGCGTGGGGAAGACAAGCGGCCGCATACCGATTGCGGTACATCCTCCGGACGGACGAATCTCGGAGAATACGCGGAAGATCTCACTGCACTTCACGCAGGCACCGCTTTCGGAGACTTTCAATTTTACGCAGAGGATGTACCAGTCCGCGGCCGCGGCGGGTGCCACAAGCAGCACGAAGAGCGCAAGAGCGAACAGAGCGCGCTTCATGGACTTAGCCTCCGGAGATTAGTCAGCGGCCCGGCACACGAGAGCTTTGACGCTGCCGAACGTGCCAACGGTCTTTGCGGACAGGCGGCTCTGGCGCCACACATCGAAGCCCCGACGGCGCAAGAGGTCGCGAGTGATGATGGTAGAATTCCTTTCGTGAAAAAGGAATTGGACCTCTCGTTGCTTCGCAACCCCGACGTGTAGAGACTGTCTCAAACCCCATGAAAATCGCGCCGCCGTAACACGATTCTCCCTCACCCTTGCCCTCTCCCTGGGGGAGAGGGGACCGGAAATCGGCTCCACAGGCCTCCCTCTCCCTCCGGGAGAGGGCCGGGGTGAGGGTGACAAAGGCGGAATTATTACTTCGTCGTGCTACGATTCTCGACTCCTCCCAGGTGTTGAGACAGTCTCGTGACGTCGGGGTCACCCACCTCAAGAATTCATCGGCCGGAACGGTATGGGCTGTTGACGCAGGCTGACTCATTCGTTGCGGCAACCATGCCTCGTGGGGGCGGGTCTCAGACCCGCGCCGTACCCAAGTCTGCCGACGACGACAACGTAAACCTATTTCTGAATCGATCTACTAGAAGTCGCATACTCACTTGCGGTGCCCCCTTCCCTACTCTACGCGAACCGAAGGATCTTCTCCACGGCATCGCGTTCGCTTCGGAAGAGGCTCGCGGGCGAGTCGGGGTGCGGCTTACCCATGGCCAGTCCGATGACGATCTTCTTGGTATCCGGGATGGCCAACACGGAACGGACGATATCCGGATAGTGCATGGCCGCGGCCAGAAAGATCGTACCCAACCCTTCCTGGACCGCCAAGTGACAGATCGTTACTCCCACGAACCCAAGATCGAGGCACGAATAGGGTTCGTTAAGCGCTCCATCGACCAGCAAGTAAAGGCAGGTAGGCGCACCGAAAAAGTGATACATATTCATCCAATGCCGCGTGCGTGCATCAGTATCGTCCCGAGTGATGCCCATGCTCGTCAACAGAGATCGGCCGAGCCCCATGTAACGGCTCTTGTATGGCTCTGGGAATTCGATGGGCATGGTCATGTCAGGCCGAGGAGAGTTACCCTTTCTCACTTCGCTTTCGAAGGCTTCGGACAGGGTCTTCGCCTTTTCCCCATCAGCGACGACTATTTCCCACGGTTGGGTATTTCCCCACGAGGGAACCCACCGGGCCATGTCAACGATCTTGGTGATGGTCTCGCGAGGCACTGGATCGGGCAAGAAATGTCGTATGCTGCGTCGGTTCAATATCGCGTCGTTGAGTTCCATGCGCTAATTCTCCGGTAGTGTCGATGGCAGGCCGTTTAAGATATCACAACCGCAGCGATGATGTCACGAGTTCGAGCCGCTATTTCGTACCCGCCGCATAAGAGCACGGTAACCATTCACTTACGCGGGGGATTGCAGAATTTGGAGGGTGTGTCCTTTTGTGCCGATTTTTTCTCGCGTTAAGTTGCTTGGGGTTGTATAGACACGACCGCATATGATGATCGAGGGTGT
>Ga0172371_10000343_pt1 | contig 70996 bp, 61 predicted proteins | sample Lak12m_FD_114543 | JGI IMG/M metagenome (GOLD analysis project Ga0172371, IMG submission 114543) | Freshwater microbial communities from Kabuno Bay, South-Kivu, Congo - kab_022012_12m | ecosystem: Environmental > Aquatic > Freshwater > Lake | place: Democratic Republic of the Congo: South-Kivu... | reverse complement strand
TGGGGGGCCATCTCGTTCGGCCTTCGGATCACAGTGAGCCGAAAAAGATCGCCTTTTTGCAGTGCGTGGGTTCCCGCTGCAAGACCAACGACTACTGCAGCTCCGTGTGCTGCATGTACGCCACGAAGGAGGCCATGCTGGTGAAAGAGCACGTCCCGGACGCGGAGTGCACCGTCTTCCAGATGGACATGCGCGCCTTCGGCAAGGGTTTCGACGCCTATTACGAACGGGGGAAGGGAAAGGGGATAAGTTATGTCTCCTGCCGGATCTCCGCCCTGGAGGAGGACCCCCTCACCAATGATATCATTATCCGCTATCGCAGCGGGGGCGCGGACCATGCGATGCGCGAGGAGCGTATCGATCTGGCGGTATTGAGCGTCGGCATCTGTTCGCCGGGGCGGGCGGGGGAACTGGCCGGGGCGGCGGGCGTCGAGCTCAACCGCCACGGATTTTGCGACACACGGGATTTTCACCCGCTCGAGACCAACCGCCCGGGGGTGTACGCATGCGGAAGTTTCACCGAGCCGAAGGACATCCCGGACAGCGTGGTCCAGGCGGGGGGCGCGGCGGCCAAGGCCCTCGCCCTGTTGGGGGACGCGCGCGGGACGCTGGTGCGCGCCAAGGAATACCCCCCGGAGCGGGAGGTCCCCGCCGGGGAAGAGCCGCGGATCGGCGTCTTCGTCTGCAGTTGCGGCTCGAATATCGCGGCGACGGTGGATGTGAAGGCGGCGGTGGAGCACGCCCTTACCCTCCCCCATGTGGTTCACGCGGAAAATACGCTCTACACCTGCTCGGCGGATTCGCTGAAAACCATCCAGAGCAGGGTGCGGGAATTCAACCTCAACCGCCTGGTGGTGGCCTCCTGTTCGCCGCGCACCCACGAGCCGCTTTTCCAGGAGACGATCCGGGAGGCGGGCCTCAACAAGTACCTCTTCGAGATGGCCAACATCCGCGATCAGTGCTCCTGGGTCCACATGGAGGAAAAGGAAGAGGCGACCAGAAAAGCCAAACGCCTCGTGGGGATGGCGGTAGCCGGCGCCGCAGGGCTGGAGCCGCTCCACCGCGCCGAACGCGGCCTGGTCAAGAGATGTCTCGTCGTTGGCGGCGGCTTGGCGGGGATGACGAGCGCGCTCAGCCTGGCGCGGCAGGGATTTCCCGTCGTACTGGCGGAGAGGGAAAAAGAGCTGGGCGGCCTGCTCCGCCGGAGGCGTTTCAGCGCCGAGGGCGGCGATCCCCGTGAGCTCCTTCAGGACCTGGCATCCCAAGTGTCCGCTCATCCCCTGATCGATGTCCTGCGCGGCTACGAGGCGGTAAAACACGGCGGGGCGATGGGGAACTTTCAGACGACGCTTGCCGAAAAAGACGGGCCGCGCCAGGCGATCGTCGAACACGGAACGACGATTATCGCCAGCGGCGGCAGGGAATATCGCCCGGAGAAGGGACCGCCCTGCGGGGATGGGCGGGTGATCGCGCAGGAGGAGATGGAGGAGAGGCTTTTTGCCCGCCATCCCTCCATAATGGAGGCCGGGTCGCTGGTGATGATCCAGTGCGCAGGTCCCTGGGACGACGACCCGGCGATTCCCTTCTACTGCAGCCGCGTCTGCTGCGCGGCGGCGCTCAAGAACGCCCTGAAGGCGAAGGAGCTGAATCCGCAACTGTCGGTCGTCGTCCTGTTCAGGGATATGAGGGCTTACGGATTCAAGGAGAGCCTCTACACCGAGGCGAGGGAAAAGGGGATTGTCTTCATCCGCTTCGACGGGGGAAACCGCCCGGCTGTTTCCTCCGCGGACGGCGGGCTTCAGGTGGAGATCGTCGACCCGGCGCTCAATCTCCCCCTGGTCCTGAAGCCCGACCTGCTGGTGCTCTCCCAGGCCGTAGTCCCCCCGGAGGGCGGCAGGGAGCTGGCCAATATCTTCAAATTCCCGCTCAGCGCCGAGGGTTTCTTCCTGGAGGCGCACCTGAAGCTCCGGCCCGTCGATTTCGCCTCCGACGGCCTTTATCTGTGCGGCCTGGCGCATTATCCCAAGACGATCAACGAGACTATCGCCCAGGCGGAGGCGGCGGCCGCCCGGGCGGCGGGCATTCTTTCCCGGGATACGCTCCTGATGGGCGGTGTCGTCGCCGTGGTGCAGGGCGAGCGCTGTGCCGCTTGCCTGACCTGTGTCCGCGCCTGCCCCTACGAGGTTCCCGTGATAAATGCGCGGGGCGAGGCGGAGATAGACGCGGCGCGCTGCAAGGGGTGCGGCGCCTGCGTGGCAGAGTGTCCCGCCCGGGCGATAGACCTGATGCACTGCCGGACGGGCCAGTTGGAGGCGAAGCTGGAGACGCTGGGGGAGGGAAGATAGGAGCAATTTATTGACGGAAAACCGCCGCTGTGGTATGGGGCGCGGCAGTGGAAGCGACACCTGATGCAAGTGCGCCGCGGTGACAAAGGTTTTAAACAACTTGAAAGCAGAGGAGGAATGGACATGGGTTTCGAAGTCTCGAAAAAGTATCTTAAGGCGGATCCAAGAAAACTTGCAGATTGGCAGATTGCGGAGATAGCGGAAGAAAACATGCCCACCATGGACCAGTGGCGGGACAAGCTCGGCCTCAAGCAGGACGAGATCATCCCGATGGGGAAGCTCTGCAAGCTCGACTTCATGAAGATCATGGAGCGCCTGAAGAAAAGGCCGGACGGAAAGTACATCGAGGTTACGGCGATCACCCCGACCCCCCTCGGAGAAGGAAAATCGACGACGAGCTTGGGGCTGATCGAGGGACTCGGCAAAAGGGGGAAAAACGTCGGCGGCTGCCTCCGCCAACCGTCCGGCGGTCCGACCATGAATGTGAAGGGAACGGCTGCGGGGGGAGGCAAATCCCTGCTCATCCCCATGACCGAATTCTCGCTCGGTCTCACCGGGGACATCAACGACATCGTCAACGCCCATAACCTGGCCATGGTCGCCTTGACCTCCAGGATGCAGCACGAACGAAACTATGACGATGCGGAACTGGCGAAGCGGAAACTCAAACGGCTCGACATCGATCCGATGAATGTGGAAATGGGCTGGATCATAGATTTTTGCGCCCAGTCGCTGCGGAACATCGTTATCGGCCTGGGCGGCAGGATGGACGGCTTTACGATGCAATCCAAATTCGGCATTGCGGTCAGTTCCGAGCTGATGGCCATCCTTTCCATTGTCCGGGACCTCAAGGACCTCCGGGAGAGGCTGGGGAACATCGTCGTGGCCTACGACAGGAAGGGGAAACCGGTTACGACCACCGACCTCGAGGTCGCCGGCGCCATGTGCGCCTGGATGAGAAACACCATCAATCCCACCCTGATGTCCTCCACCGAATATCAGCCCTGCCTGGTCCACGCCGGACCTTTCGCCAATATCGCCGTCGGCCAGTCCTCCATCATCGGCGACCGGGTCGGACTGAAGCTGTTCGATTACCATATAACCGAGAGCGGCTTTGCCGCGGACATCGGCTTCGAGAAGTTCTGGAACGTAAAAAGCCGGCTGAGCGGTCTGACCCCCAACGTCTCCATCCTGACGACGACGATCAGGGCGTCCAAGATGCACGGCGGCGGGCCGAAAGTCGTTCCCGGAAGACCGATTCCCGATGAATACACAAAGGAAGACCTGGCCCTTCTCGAAAAAGGGCTCTGCAACATGACCCACCTCATCGGGGTGATCAGAAAATCCGGGATCAACCCGGTGGTCTGCATCAATGCCTTCCACACCGACACGAAGGCGGAGATTGCGATGGTCAGAAAGTATGCCGAGCAGGCGGGCGCCCGCGTCGCCCTTTCCGAGCACTGGCTCAAAGGCGGGGACGGCGCGCTTGAACTCGCCGACGTCGTCATGGATGCCTGCAAGGAAAAGACGAAACTGAAATTCCTCTATCCGTTGGAATTGCCGCTCCGGCAACGGGTCGAGCGCATCGCAAAAGAGGTGTACGGCGCCGACGGCGTCTCCTGGACCCCCGAGGCCGAGGCCAAGGCGAAACGGTTCGAGGCCGATCCCGCCATGAAGGATTTCAACACGATGATGGTCAAGACCCACCTCAGCCTGTCGCACGATCCGACACGCAAGGGGGTGCCCAACGGCTGGACCCTGCCCGTTCGCGACGTCCTGGTCTTCGCCGGGTCGAAATTCCTCTGCCCGGTGACGGGTACGATCAGCCTGATGCCCGGGACAGGCTCCGACCCTGCCTATAGAAGGGTCGACGTCGATGTGAAGACCGGCAGGGTGAAGGGATTATTCTAACGAGAGGGGGAAGGGGACTTATGACTGCAAAATTGATCAGCGGCAACGAGATTGCAAAGCAGATCCGGGAGGAATTGAAGGAGGAAACGGCCCGCCTGAAGGAGAAGTTCAATGTCGTTCCGGGGCTGGTGACGATCCTCGTCGGGCAGAATCCGGCGTCGATGAGCTACGTGACCGCCAAACAGAAGACGTCCAAGGAACTGGGATTCTATTCCCTTCAGGATGACCAGCCGGAGAACATTGCGGAGGCCGATCTTCTGGCCCTGATCGACCGTTACAACCGGGACCCCAAGATCCACGGGATCCTCGTTCAGCTCCCGCTGCCGAAGCACATCAACGAGACGAAGGTCCTCTACGCCATCGACCCCAAAAAGGACGTGGACGGCTTTCATCCGGTGAACGTGGGGAAGATGACGATCGGCGAGGCGGATTACCTGCCCTGCACGCCGGCGGGGATCCAGCAGCTCCTGATCCGCTCCGGCGTGAAGACCGACGGGGCGGAGGTCGTCGTGGTGGGGAGGTCGAACATCGTGGGGAAGCCGATTGCCAACATCCTCCTCCAGAAACAGAAAGGGGCCAACGCCACGGTGACGATCTGTCATACCGGAACCAGGGATATGGCGTTTCACACGCGCCGGGCGGACATCCTCATCGTGGCCGCCGGGAAGCCCAACGCCGTGACCGCCGACATGGTCAAGGAGGGGGCGGTGGTCATCGACGTGGGCGTCAACCGGATCGGGATGACGCCGGAGGGGAAGGCCAAGCTCTGCGGCGACGTGGATTTTGAGACGGTCAAGGAAAAGGCCTCCCTGATCACGCCGGTGCCGGGGGGCGTCGGGCCGATGACGATCACGATGCTGATGATGAACACCGTCAAGGCGGCCAGGCTCGCGGCGGGGATTCAATAGAGGGGGATATTTGAAAATCTGATCCCTCTTCGCGCTGTACATTTTTCGACCCTGCGCCTCCTCGCTTCGCTGCCGGGAAAAAACTCGCGCCTACGGCGCTCAGACAGTTTTCCCGGCGGGCGCTCCGCTGCGGGGGCAGAGGCGCCCCGAAAAATCTACAATGCGCGCTTCCGGGATCAGATTTTCCATGTTAGCAAGGCTTTCAGAAGGAGTGAAAAAATGCTGATTATTGCGGAGCGGATCAATGCCTCGCGGAAGCAGATCGCGCAGGCCATCGCCGGCGGGGATCGGGCCTTCATCCAGGCCGAGGCGAAGGCGCAGGCGGCAGCCGGGGCGCACTACATCGATGTCAATGCCGGGACGTTCGTCGGCGAAGAGGCCGACAAACTCAAATGGATCGTGGAGGCGGTCCAGGAGGCGACGGAGCTGCCCCTTTGCATCGACAGCCCGGATGCCGCCGTGATCAGGGCGATGCTGCCTCTGCTGAAAAAGACGCCGATGATCAATTCCATCAACCTGGAACCCTCCCGTCTCGAGGGGATCCTGCCGCTCGTCCTCGAATACAGGACCAAGGTCGTCGCCCTGTGCCAGGCGGAACACGAGATGGCCGAGACGGCGGAGGCCAAGGTGGCGCTGGCCGGCAGGCTGGTGGAGAGGCTCACGGGGGCGGGGGTGCCCCTCGACGATCTCTATATCGACCCCCTGGTTTATCCGCTCTCGACCAATCCGCAGTCGGCCGCCGCCACTCTTGACGCCATCGGCGGGATCATGAAGCGTTTTCCCGGCGTCCACACCATTTGCGGCCTGACGAATGTCTCCTACGGCCTTCCCGCGCGGAAGCTGGTCAACAGGGCGTTTCTTGCTGCCGCGATCGCCATGGGCCTCGATTCTGCTATCATCGATCCGACGGACCGGCAGCTCTACGCGATGCTCAAGGCCGTAACGCTCGTTGCCGGCAAGGATAACTTCTGCATGGGCTACATCGGGGCGTTCAGGGAGGGGCGCCTGGAATAGCGGAATAGAGAGGATGATTGCCGGCAGCGGCAATCCTTTAATAGCGACTCACGCCCCGCGGGGCGGTCGGGGGCGGCAGATGCGGAAAGGCGTCCGTCATGTGGGGGATGAACATGGCGGCCATGAACTCCTCCTGGAACTCCGCCTGGGTGATCAGTTCGAGGTATTCGACCTGCCTGGCGATCGTTTCTGCCTCCGCCCGCTTCTCCCGGTCGAGCAGCGCAATTCTGGCCCCGTCGCCGGCGGCGTTCCCGACCGAAGAAACCCGGTCGAGATCGCAGTCCGGGAACATGCCCAGGCCCATCGCTGCCGTCTTGTCGATATAGCTGCCGAACGCGCCGGCGAGGATCACCCGGTCCAGCCTTTCGATCCCCAGGCGCTTCATCATCAGCTTGGCGCCCGTGTAGAGGGCGCCTTTGGCGAGCTGAACGCTCCGGACGTCCTGCTGGCTGATCGTGATCTCTTCGGCCAGGGAGGTCTCTTCGCGCCAGGCGATAACGAACTCCGGTTTCACGCCGTTCATCCGCAGGCGCGGCGTTTCGAGACCGGTGCGGAAGCGTCCGCTGTTGTCGATAATCCCGGCGCGGTGGAGTTCGGCGACCCCGTCGATGATCCCGGAGCCGCAGATCCCCCTGGCGCCGGTCAGCGGGATCTCCGGCCGCCAGCGCTCCTCGCCGATGATCTTGAAGGAGACCTCCAGCGTTTCAGGATCGATCCTGATCCGCTCGATCGCGCCGGGCGCCGCCCGCATGCCGAACCGGATGTGCGCCCCTTCCAGGGCGGGACCGGTGGCGCAGGAGGAGGAGACGAGTCTCTCCCTGTTTCCCATCACCAGTTCCCCGTTCGTGCCCACGTCGATGATCAGGACCATCTCGTCCCGGCGGTAGGGCTCCTCCGCAATCAGGACCCCAACGTTGTCCGCGCCGACGAAGCCGGCCTCGATCGGGAGCACATGGCAGTTGGCGGCGGGATTGACAATGATACCCAGGTCGCGCGCCTTTATATCAAGAGAACGGTGGATGGCCGGCGTAAAGGGGGATACGCCCACATAGCGGGGATCGATCCCGAGCAGGAGATGGTGCATCGCCGTGTTTCCCACCAGCGTAATCTCGAGGATATCGGCAGGAGCAATGCCCCCCGCCGCGGTTATGTTCAGGATCAGACGGTTCAGGCAGTCGATGATCGCGCCCTTGAGTTTCTCCAGGCCGTCGGCGGGGTAGTCCATCACGTATGTGATCCGGGACATCACGTCCTCCCCGTAGGCGACCTGGGGGTTCATGAGCGATTCGGCGGCGACGATCCGGCCGGTCCCAAGGCTGCACAGGTATCCGGCGACGGTGGTCGAACCCACGTCGATGGCCAGGCCGTAAGCATCCGGCGCCTCCCCGGGGAAAACGGCGAGGATCTCCTTCTCCATCCAGAGGGCGGCGGTCGCCCGCCAGTTCCCCTCGCGGAGGATGGAAGGGAGTTTCAGAAGGGCGGTATAGTCGATCGCCGGCCGGGGGAGTCCGAAACCTTCCGCCAGCGCCGCGGCAAGGCGGTCATAGTCGCCCAACTGATCATTTAGAGTTGGGGGGGGAAGGGTAAGGGGGAAGAGGCGAACGGCGGGATTGAGGGAGATGTCCTTTTCCCGGGCCTCTTTTCTCACCACCTGAGCGCCGGCGCGGCTCTGCTCAGGCACGAAGATCAGCGCGTCTCCCCGAATAGCGGCGGCGCAGGCAAGACGGAAACCCTCCGCCCGTTCTTTATCGCCGATGAGCTCGGCCTCTTCAGCGGAGAAAGGCGAGAGATTTTCGGGCCGCGATGCGATGCCGTGCCGGGGAAAGTCGCCCGCTTCGATCCTGACCCGGCATTTTCCGCAGGTCTTCTTGCCGCCGCAGACGGATTCGATGTCCGCCCCCAGCGACCGGGCGGCCTCGAGAACGGTCTTCCCTTCCGGGATCCTGCCCCGCCTGCCGGAGGGTTGAAAAATCACCTGATAAGTCTTCATCGTCCTCTCCCTTTTTCCCGTCCGTGCCCATATCACACTCACCCGGCCATGTCTAACGGATATCGGCGTCTTGGCTCCACAGCGCCGTCGCCCGGCGAAGGCCTTTTCAGATGGAAGAAAGCCGCCGGAGATCCTCCGGCGTGTTTACGTTCAGGAACATCCTCCCGTCCGGATCGAAGGAACTGATGACCTCCGGGGAAATCGTGGTCAGTTTGTGTCCGGGGTAGAAACCGGTGATTTTGAGGCGGTCCCTCTCGAGCAGGCCCCGGATGGCGGGCAGGCACCGGCGGGAGTAAACCGCGTGGAGCGGCTGAAGGCCGTCGGGAGGGGCCGGGACTACGATGTCGAAACCGGAAGCCTGCGAGGCCATATATTCCACAAAGGCCCTCTCAAGAAAGGGCATGTCGCACGCCGCGACGAAGACCTGTTCATGGGTGGAGTAGAAAAGTCCCGTGTAGATCCCGCCGAGGGCGCCTTTCTCCGGCAATATGTCGGTGACGATGATCGCCTCCTGGTCGAGATATTCGAGGGGCTCGGCGGCGACGATGATCACCTCTCTGAAGACAGCCCGGAAGAGCCGGACGGTCCGGTCGATCAGGCGTTCCCCGCCCACCCGGAGGAAGGCCTTGTTTTCCCCCATTCTCGTGTTCCGGCCGCCGGAAATGATTATGCCGGTCATGCGATTGTCCCCCTTCTTTCAAGCCTGCGGCATCGCGAGTCGAGGATCACGACCCTTCCCCGGTCCGTCTCCGAACGGATGAGGCGGCCGATCCCCTGGCGCAGTTTGATCTCCGTTTCGTAGTGGTATCGCCGCCAGTATTCCTCCCGGGGCAGGAGGTTTCGCCTCGCGATCTGGAGAGGATCATGGGGAGGGGGGAAGGGGAGGCGGGTGATGACCACCTGCGTAAGGGTGTCTCCCGGGAAATCCACCCCGTACCAGAAGGTGTCCACGCCAAACAGGACGCTCTCCCGGATCGCCCTGAATTCATCGCAGAGGGCGGCGGTGGGAACGCCGTTCTGCTGAATCAGCAGGGGATAGCCATCGCCGCGTACCTCCTCCCCGACCCGCTCGGAGACCGCCGTTAGATCGCCGTAGCTGGCGAAAAGGACGAGGGTCCGGCCCCGGTTCCGGCGGATCAGGCCGGGGACGACCTCCGCAACCCTCGCCAGCCAGACCTCCTTGCCTTCAAACGCGCCGCTGAGCGCCTGCGGGTGAACGACGACCTCGGCGGCGTCCGGCGGAAAAGGCGAGGGAACGGCAGCGAAACGGAATTCCTCCCGCCCTTGTGTCTCCGCCGGGGTCTCCGCCTCCTCCTTTTGGGAGGCCTCGGAAGGGGCGGGAGCAATTTCGGGCGCAGGCATCAGGCCGGCCGCGCGCCGGAAATCATCGAAACTCTCCCCCCGCCGCAGCGTGGCCGAGGTCAGGACCACGCAATCCCGTCCGGCATAGAGGTGATCCCGGAGGAGGGAGGCGACCTCAACAGCCCGCACGGAGAGGTTCCAGTGCCGGACGTACAGGGTGAAGGAGGCGACAAAATCCGACGAGATTGTTTTGTCCTGGATCTCTTTGAGCGTCTCCGCGTATTCCGCGAGGTCCCGGAGGGCGGTCTTCATCCGGTCGCTCGTCCGGGGCCGGATGCCGAGTTCCCGGCAGGACCCCGCGTCCCTGGCGAACGCAAGCGCTACGGCGATTTCCTTGAGCGATCCTCTTAACTCGCGCAGGTGTCTCTTCAGCTTCCCGTCTGTAAAGGCGGGATGTTCGGCGGGGAGAAGCGCCGTCTCCCCCGGGGGGGCATCGCCGCGAATGACCGCCAGCGCAGCGGTTAGCGACGCCGTCGCTTCCCGGAGGCCCTCCATGGATCTGAGGGCGGCGGCGATCTCTCTCGCCCGCCCGCTGCCTGCCCCGGCCGAGATACGGCCGATGACGCCCTCCAGATAGGCGACGGCGTCGGCCATCTCGCGGGAGGAGACTTCCACGGCGAAGGCGCCGCGGACCGCGTGTTCGAAGTGGTTGGCCTCGTCGATGATGTAATTCCCGAAGAGGCCCCCGAGGGTCTCGTCCCGGTCGAGGAGAGCCAGTTTGTGGTGGTTGGTGACAATGAGGCGGGCGTTTGCGGCCCGGGCGGCCGCCACCTGCGCCGGGCAACGGACGTGCCTACGGTTGCAGCCGCTTTTCGCCGAACTCTCCTGCTGCAGGCGGCGGAAGAAGAACCCGTCGTGGAGGTGAAACCTGATCCGCTCGCCGATTGCCTCCCCGTCCGCCTCGGACGAGTGGAAGAGCCGGTTGACGAAGTAAAGCCAGGCCAGCAATCGTCCCCCCGAGAGGGCGTCCTCGTGGAGCTGATCCAGTTTCTCGGCGCACAGATAGTTCGATTTTCCCTTCAGGATGGAGACGGGGATCTTGCGGTAGGCCCGGTTGAGCGAGACGGTCAGGGGGATTTCCCGCCGGACTATCTGCTCCTGGAGGTTCTTGGTATAGGTCGAGACGGCGGCGCGGGCAGCGGGGTTTTGCCGCAGGAATTCCATGACCGGGATCAGGTAGCCCTGGGTCTTTCCCGTCCCGGTCCCCGCTTCGATGGTCAGGATGGCGCCGTCGTTGAGGGCGGAGGCGACGTGACCGGCGTAGGCGATCTGCGACGGACGGACGGAGTATCCCGGCGCCGCGGCGGCAAGGTATTGGTAGAGGTTGTCCAAACGGGCAGAGGGGGTCTTCTTGCGCGGCGCATCTCCTTCCTGGAGAGGCGACTGGGGCGGCGCTTTTTCCAGGAACTGTTTCCAGTCCGGAGTTTCCCCGCCCGTGGCGGGATCGAAGAGACCGCCGAAATACTCCCGGTAGCGGCCGTTGAGATGGCAGAAGATATCGCCGAAGAGGGTCCCGCTCCTCTGGAGATAAAACCGGACGGCGGCTGCGGGAGGGAATTCCCCGGTATTGAGGATGCGGCCGCAGATGTGGCGGACGAGGTCGAGGGATAGTTCGATCGCCTCTTGCGCCGTAAAGGAGAACTTTTCCCGGGGTTTGCCCCGGAGGCGCTCCCGGAGTCCCTTGAGGCCGGGGTTATCGGACTGGGGAAGGAAGAATTCGGCTGCGAAGCGCAGATCGACGACCCGCGGATTGCCGCAGCCGGCGAGGAGAGCGGCAAGCTGGTCAGCGGGGTTGAGCGTCAGCAGGACGTCGGCCTCCCTGAGGAACGATGCGAGGAACACCGCGACATCCGGCAGCGGCGGGGCGCTCCTGAGCGCTTCCCGGGAGAGGCCCGAGGCGTGTCTTTCTCTCTCGGTGAATCTTTCGTAACGGATCGGCGAGCTGAAGTATTCCTCCGGTCTGTCCGGGGAGATTACCGCCGCGGCGGCCTCGTAGAGCCGGTTGCCTGCATCCTCCGCCTGGCCGCCGTGGGCAAAAAGGAAGCCGATGTTCCTGATCGTTCCGTGATAGGGTTGCAGCATATTTCCCGCTTCTCCCTGCGAGAAGAGCTTGAAGATGGTTCTTTACCGCAATGCGAGTTCGGTTGACCTCAAATAATAATGGTTATTACCCCGCCGGCATCGATTTGGCAACGTATTTTGCGGAATGTTCGTAAGAGAGGATAGTCAAACTTTGCCTTGATAATTCCGGGAAGACCGTTGTAATAGCCATTATACCAAATTCAAATAGCGAGGGTGGGACTATGACGCACAGAGACGCAGGACGTTACGCAGCCAAGCATGCGCCGGGCGCGAGCCCGGACGAAAAGATCGCCGCCGCGGTGCGCGGGAAGGCCGGGGAAGGGGAACTTGCCTGTGCCGCCGCCGAGAAAATCGGCGCCGAGCTGGGCGTGGAGCTCGCGGAAGTGGGCCGGACGGCGGATCTGCTCGAGATCCGCATCGGCCTCTGCCAGTTGGGTTTGTTCGGCTACGGCAAGCAGAGGAAGGCCGTCGGTCCGGCTGAGCACGTCGAACCTTCGCTCGCCGAGGCCATCCGCAGAGGGCTTTCGGGGGGGAAACTCCCCTGCGCCGCCGCCTGGAAGATCGCCGCGGAGCAGAATATCCCGCGGATGAGGGTGACGGAGGCCTGCGAGGCTCTCGCTATCCGGATAAAGCCCTGCCAGCTTGGGGCCTTCTGAATCGGACGGCGATTGCATTCCCGGCGGCTTGCCGCGAAGAAACTTAGTCAGGCCGGAGCGCCGGGCAGGTCCCTTCGCTCTATGTACCTCTGAAGTATCCGGAGGATCGCCGCGGCGCTGCGCCTGGCCTGCCTGATGATCTGCTCCTGCGAAAGCCCCGGGTCACCAAGACCGTGGGCATAGTTATCGATCGAACACACAGAGGCGTAGGGAAGCTCCAGTTCCTGGGCGCAGATCGCCTCGCCCGCCATCGTCATCCCGACGAGGTCGGCGAATTGCGACATCATCGCGATCTCCGCCCGCGTTTCGAGGCGGGGACCGGCGGTTTGCCAGTAAACGCCGCCGTCCACGGCTTCTATACCGCATTCGCGCGCCGCTGCAAGCAATTCCCGCCGGATATCCGCATCGAGGACGGGCGTGATGTGAACGGCCTTTTCCCGGACGGTCGTGGGACCGGCCGCCAGCATGAGATAATCGTCCGGAACGACGATCTGCCCCGGTTTCAGCGCCTGCTTGAGCGAACCGGTCGAATTGACGCCGATAACCTCGGTTGTACCCAGTTCCTTCAGGGCCGCCAGGTTGGCCTGGTGGTTGACGAGGTGGGGCGGGATATGGCGGCGGGTGTCGTTTCCGTGGCGGGGTATGAAGGCCACACCGGCGGCGCAAAAGACCGCCGCCCTGCCGAAAGGCGTCTCCACCGTCTCTTGCCTGAGATTCTTGAAGATCCCCTTTGCCTGCAAGGGAATGGTGCCCGAGATGATGCCCAGTGGTTTCATTTGAGAACGCCTATATCAGATCGGGCGGTTTCTGTCAAAAGGCCTTCTTGACATCGTTTGCACGTCTATGCCATAGTGCCCGCAAAAGAGCGCGGAAAGGAGGACTGGATATGGCGGGAGAAGCCGTGGTTCATGTCGGCGACAGCGATTTCGAGGAGGCGATCCTGAAGGCGGACAGGCCTTCCCTGGTCGATTTCTGGGCGCCCTGGTGCGGCCCGTGCAGGGCCATCGGGCCCACGGTGGAGGCCTTGGCGGATGAGTACCGGGACCGGATCAAGGTGGCGAAGGTCAATATCGACGACAATCCCAAGACGGCCGAGGCCTATGGCGTGATGAGCATCCCGACCCTGATCCTCTTCAAGAAGGGGAAGGTCTTCGACACCATCGTCGGCCTGGTCCAGAAGGACCGCCTCGAGGCGTTCATCGGCAAAGCCCTGTAGAGAGGGGGAAGATGAGTACCGTGCGCAATAAGAGAATTCTGTTGATCCTCGTCGTCGCGGTCATGCTGCTGACCGGATGCAAGATCTGGTGGCCCTGGTCGAAAAAGGTCGATATGACCCGCGCGACTCCGGAGGGCCTCTATCAGCAGGGAGTGGAGTACTATCAGGACGGCAGCTACAAGCGGGCCGTGGATGTCTTCCAGCGGCTCAAGGAAGAATATCCCCTGAGCAGGTTTGCTATCATGGGGGAGATGGGGATCGCCGACTCGTACTACAGCGCCAAGGAGTACGCGGAGGCGGAGCTCGCCTACGGCGAATTCCTCAATCTCCATCCGACGAACGAGAATCTGCCCTACGTCCTGTATCAGATCGGGATGTGCCGCTTCAATCAGATCTCAACGATCGACCGCGACTCGTCGGACGCCCTCAAGGCCCTGCAGGCATTCGAGCGGCTCGTCGCGCGCTTCCCCGGCAGCAAGTTCGCCTTTCTCGCCGAGAAGATGATCCGGGAATGCAAGCGGGCCCTGGGCGAGCAGGAATTCTACGTGGGGGAGTTCTATTTCAACATCAAGGAGTACCGGGCGGCGCTCAGGCGCTTCGAGAAGGTCGCGCGGGAATACCCGAACGTGGGCCTCGATTACAAGGTGAGCTACTACCTCATCGAGACGAAAAGACGCCTCACCGAGGCGGAGGCGGGCAAGTAGGCTCAAAAAGCATCGGTCTCGCGGTTTCCGAAGACAGCGCCGCAGCGCCGCCGTCATGACCGGCCTCAGGCGCGCCCCGTCTGCCCCGTCCGCATGAGCGGAGCCTCGGCGGCCTGAATATCCGATTACTGTTGCCGTTGAATTCCCCTGATGCGCCGGAGAACATCCATCAGGCAATCATCCGCATCCCGCGCCGTGTCGATGACAATATGCGCTGCGGCAGGAACCTCGGTCACGGGATCTAAATCGGCCTTCTGGACCAAAAAGATCTCCCACCTACCGTCGGAGGGATCGGCGTTTTCCATCTGCCGCGCGTCGAGGCGCCCCTTGACGATTCCCTCCGGACAGACGCATTCCACAACAAAAAAATCCGCCCCCAGTTCTTTTGCCTTCTCCGCGGCCCGGAGGCGCTCCGCCCGCCGCTTGTAGGAAGCGTCGATGATCGCCGATCGGCCCTTCGCCAAGTGCGCCACGGCGGTCTCCAGCGCCGCAGCATACGTGCGGGTAGTGATTTCATCCGAATAGATACCCCGGCCGAAGGCCTCATGGCGGCGCTCGGCGGGGGGGATAGAGAGAATTTCCTTGCGCAGGACGTCCGTCCGCACGACCTCCGCGCCGAGCCGCCGGGACAAACCCTGCGCCAAAACGCTCTTCCCCGTTCCCGTCAGCCCTGACATCAGAACCAGGACCGGCCGCTCCGGCCGGGCGGCATACGTGAAGGCGAGGTCGAAATAGCGGGCCGCCGTTTCTCTCGCCTCCCGGCGCTCCTTCTCGCCGATGGCCGGATCGTTGATCCGGAAGCCGACGACCTTGCCGCGGACATAGGCGTAATAGCAGCGGAAAAAATTCAGAAGCGTCCGGACCTCCGGATCCGCCGCGTGGCGGCAGTAGGCTTCGACGAAGGCCTCCGCCCACCCGCCGTAGCCGTTGAAGTCGAGGTCCATCGCCAGAAAGGCGACTTCGGCTGCGACATCCCCGAAACGGAACCGCTCGTTGAACTCGATGCAATCAAAAATGATGATCCCCTCGGCGACGCAGATGTGTTCGAGGTGGAGATCGCCGTGGCAGTCCCTGATCCTGTGTTCGGCGGCCCGCTTCCGGAAAAGCGGCTCTTCGCGCGCCAGAAAGGCGAAGGCGTAGGCGCGGATGAAGTCGTAGCTGCCGCGGGGGATCGTAATCCCGATGAAGGCCTCCGTCTGGGCGAAGTTTTCCTCGTGGTTCCGGCGGATCGTCTCAAAACCGCCGATCTCGTCGATCTTTCCCCCCGTCTCCGCCTGCCGGTGGAAAGCGGCCAGTTTCTCGGCAACGGCGTCCATGACGGGGGGTTCAACCTTTCCCTCCGCGAGGAGCCGCCCGAGCATCCGCTCCCGGGGGAGCAGCTTCATCCGGACGGCGTATTCGATGATGCGGCCCCCGTCGCCCAAACGGATGCGGCCTGCGGCGTCCTCCGCGATGGGAACTACCTCAAGATAGGTTTCCGGCGCAAGCCGCCGGTTGAGGCGGAGTTCCTCCTCGCAGTAGAATTTTCTCTTTTCAAGCGCGGTGAAATCGAGAAAGCCGAAATCGACGGCCTTTTTGACCTTGTAGACCTCGTCCCCGGCAATGAAGATCAGGGAGATGTGGGTCTGGACGATTTCCACGCCTTGCGGCCGGCGGGGGTAGAATTCCGGCCGGCTCATTGCGGCAATCAGTCCGGGATGGGTCATCGTTGCCTCCAACATAATAGTGCCGCCACCATACTGAAGCCGGCAGAAAATGTCAAACTCCCGCCGGCGCCGGCTGCCGTTTAATCTCCGCCGGCGGCTCCCTTTTTCCTTCGTCGCATTCCACGCCAGAACCAGCCGTAAATGCCGGCGTTGATCAGGAGGACGAAAAGCCCGAGGCCGATCTGGAGTTCCCGGGTCAGATAGTCCGGGTAGAGCAGGGGCATCAGGCAGCGGTCAAGAAAATCCCCCCCATAGACGGCAAGGCCGCCCCGGGCGCGGAAATTGTTTTCCAGCGGCGTCAGTGGGCAGATCCCGCCGGTAAACTGGATCCATGCCCCCCATAGAAAGGCCGGGACGTGCAGCCACGCCCAGCGCCGCCGCCAAAAGACCAGCAGTCCTCCGAATACGACGTACAGGACGAAGACTCCGTGGAGGATAACGACCAGATCGGCCAGCAAACGATATGCCATCCGTCAATTCTCCGTGATCACGAACAGGTCATCGCCGGGATCGGGCTTGAATTCAAGCTGGAGCTTCCTGGCCTCGCTGATGTAAGAACCCTCCTTCATGCGGATTTCCCCGTCCGTCGCCACGACGATGGCGGAGGCGCCCTTCACGGGGCAGCGCTGTTCACAGTAGCCGCAGCCGTTGCACCGGGAGGCGATCACCACGGGCCGCCGATACCCCTCTATCGGCCTGAAGACGATGGCGTTGTAGGGGCAGATCTCGTCGCAGATCAGGCACAGCTTGTTCTGGGCCCAGACCAGGCAGGTCTCCTTGCGCAGGACTGCCGTCCCGATCTTGGCATGGGTCTTTTCCTCCAGCGGCAGGGAGCGGATCGCCTGGGTCGGGCAGACCCTGCCGCAGACGTTGCAGTTCGGCTCACAAGCCGCCATCCGCATCTCTAACTTCGGAGTCCAGAGGCCGGTCAGGCCGGACTCCCAGAGGCAGGGCTGGAGGGTGTTGGTCACGCAGGATTTCATGCATTCCCCGCAGCGGATGCAGGTGCGCAGAAATTCGGTTTCTGGGATTGCTCCCGGGGGCCGGATGAGCTCCTTCCTGCCCTGCAGAGGGGTGAACGGGGTGTGGATCGACAGGAAGCCGAAGGTCAGGCCCCCGGCCAGGGAAGAGAAAAATCCCCGGCGGGAAACATCGACGGCGGAGTATTCCCCCCTGCCTGAGGAGGAGGCAGGGAAAGAGACCGCCTTTTCGGGGCAGATCCTGGCGCACTGTTTGCACTGGATGCACTCCGGGAAATGGGTCTTCAGCGGGTCTTTTTCGATCGCCCCCATCGGGCAGGCCTGCCAGCAGGCCATGCACCGGGTGCACTCCTCGCCGACCCGGCGCTTGAAGACCCCGAGCGGCGAGATCAGGCTGAGCAGGGCGCCCAGAGGGCAGAGGACGCGGCACCAGAACCGCGGCGAAAGAAGGCTCAGGCCGATGATCGCCCCGAAGATCGTCAGTGTCGCGGCGGCCGTGTAATAGACCGGCTGGGGATAGTGAAGACGGGAAAGGGCTGTCCATCCCATCCCCTGTAAAAAGGGGCGGAGCAGGTCCAACAGGAGGTTGAGGAGGGCGATGGCCAGGGGGTAGAGGACGAAGGTATAGAAGCGCGTCAGCAAGGCGAGCGGGTCAAGGAAATAGACGAGGGAGACGCCCGTCAATGCCGCGGCGACGATCAGGATGAGGAGGAGGTATTTCCATCTTCGCAGGCCGGCGTCCGGTTTCAGGCCGGGGCGTCCCATCTTCCTGAATAAGAGAAAATCCAACCCGTCGATGGCGGCGCCCAGCGGGCATACGTACGCGCAGAAGAACCGTCCGGCGACCAGCGTCGCTCCGATGAGAACCAGCGACCACAGGACGCGCGGGATGATCTCCCGGGCGGCGAGGACGGCGTTGATGCCGAGGAGGGGGTCGATCCGCAGGTAGATGTCGGCCGGGAGCCAGTCCGGCAGGCGATAGTCGGCCAGAAGGAAAAGGGCGGTGAACATCAGAAGCGACAGGACCTGGATCGTTTTCTTCATGCGGCTCCCTTGTAGATCCTGAGATTCTCGACATCGATCTTTCCTAATCCCCGCTGGTGCGCGGCAAGCAGATGCTCGACCTGAGCGCCCTTGAAGGTCCGGCCATACCATGGAACAATGCCCACCCCGTAGGAATCGACTGCCACGGGATCGGCGCCGGCGACGATGAGGTTCGGCTTCCTGACGTCGCCGGGACCTCCAGGCCCGCCGGAAACAAGGGCCCTGGTGGCATCCAGGACGGTCAGTTGGGGCTTGATCACCGTGGCCAGATCCGCGATCCCCTGGTTGATGTTGAACCGGAAATGGAAGCTATCCCGGTCCCAGATCAGACCCATGAGGCCTTTGAGGCCGAGGCTCACCCCCGTTGTGGAATGGGACTTCGCCACCGGGCAATTGATCAGCACGGGGCTTTCCAGGACATCCTTGAGGACCGCCACCCGCTCCAAGACCTTTCCCTCGGGAACCTTGACCTCCTGAAAGAATTTCCTGTCCTGAAGCGCGAGGACATGGACGCCGGGGAGGGTCCTGCACGCCTCCCGGATTCCCGTCCGCTCGAGGCAGAGTTCGGCCCTTTGCAGCGTATGATCCAGGACAAGGACCTCCCCGGCCCCTGCCTCTATGCAGGCCTGGGCCACCGCAACCACTACCAGGGGGTGGGTCGTCGCTGCGATGTCGGGCGTCTTGGCGAACGACATGTTGGGCTTAATGATCACCTTCTGCCCTTTCTTGACGAAACGGGAGATGCCCCCCATCGCCTCCAGGGCCTTTCGGGTGGCCGCGGCCGGTTCGCCGGAAACCACGGCGAGATCGATCTCGTCGGATGCACTCAGGAAAGAGGGGCTGCCCGCCAGGCCGATCGCGATGCCTGCCGCGGCGGTCTTCAGGAATTGCCGTCGCGAGATTTCGTGATTATCGTCCGCCATGATGCACCGTCTATCTCCTGTCCCCGCGGCGCCGCGGCCGGTCGTTCGGTTCATGCGATGAACTCCGAATCATTTTTCCTCGGCGGATAATGGTTCTTTGCCGGCCGCCTGGCCGCTCAACTGGCCGCAGGCGGCCAGGATGTCGCGGCCGTGGCTCGCGCGGAGAATAGCCGTATAATGATTGTCCAGGAGGACCTGCTGGAAGGCGCTGATCGCCTCCGGAGAGGGGGTTTTGAAGGGGGCGCCGGGAAATTCGTTGAAGGCGATCAGGTTGAGCTTGCAGCGGACGCCCTTGAGGAGACGGGCCAGCTTTCCGGCGTCCTCCGGGGAGTCGTTGACGCCGGCCATCAGGATATACTCAAATGTCAGCATCCGCCGCCCCGGCATGGGATAGTCCCGGCAGGCCTGGAGGAGCTTTGCGAGAGGATATTTACGGTTGATCGGCATCAGGTCGCCGCGTCTTTCGTCGTCGGGCGCGTTGAGGGAAATGGCGAGGTTGACGCAGACATCCCCGCCCAGCCGGACGATCTGCGGGGCCAGGCCGCAGGTGGAGACGGTGATCTTCCGGCTGGAGAACCCCAGGCCGTAATCGGAGGTCAGGATCCTGATCGCCTTGACGGTGTGGTCGTAATTCGCCAGCGGCTCCCCCATCCCCATCAGGACGATGTTCCTGATCTCGGGTCCCTCGGAGGTATGGCGGCGGAGCATCGTCATCTGGCCGGTGATCTCGGAAGGCAGGAGGTCGCGCTCGAGCCCGTTTTGGCCGGTGAGGCAGAAACGGCAGCCCATCGCGCAGCCCGCCTGGGTGGAGATGCAGGCGGTCCAGTGGTTCCGGCCGGGGATGAGGACGCTCTCGACGGCGAGACCATCGTCGAGCCGAAAGAGGATCTTTCGCGTGCCGTCCGCCGAGGTCTGGATCAGCTCGAGGGCCGGCTCGGCGACGACAAACAGCTCCTCCAGCCGGACGCGCAGCTCGCGGGCGAGGGTGCTCATCTGGGCAAACGAGGTCGCACCCGTCTGGTAGAGCCATTTCATGATCTGCCGGGCGCGGTATTTCTCCTTGCCCAGGCCGGCGATGACGGCCTCGATCTCGGGGAGCGACAGGTCCCGGATGTTTTGCCTTGCTTTCATGGATAGCTCAGGCCGTCTTCCGGGCGAGGTTCGCTGCGACGGCGTCGAGAAAGGCCTCCGTGCTGACCTTGCGGTTTTCCGGGGCCGGTTCCGCCACGGCAAGCAGATCGCCGGTCATGATCCCCGCCTCCACCGTCTCGAGGGCTGCCTGCTCGAGGCAATCCGCGAAGGAAGCCACCTCCGGCGTCCCGTCGATCTCGCCGCGCTTGCGCAGGGCGCCCGTCCAGGCGAAGATCAGGGCCATCGAGTTGGTCGAGGTCTCCTCGCCCTTGAGATGGCGGTAGTAGTGCCTCTGGACCGTTCCGTGGGCCGCCTCGAACTCGTACCAGCCGTGGGGCGAGACGAGGACGGAGGTCATCATCGCCAGGCTCCCGCTCGCCGCGGCTACCATGTCGGACATCACGTCCCCGTCGTAATTCCTGAGCGCCCAGAGGAAGCCGCCTTCCGTCTTCATCAGGCGGGCGACGGCGTCGTCGATCAGTGTGAAGAAATAGGTCAGCCCCGCCCGGGTGAATTTCTCTTTCCAGTTTTCCTCGTACTCCCGATCGAAGACCGCCCGGAAGTGGGCGTCGTAGGTCTTCGAGATGGTGTCCTTCACGCTGAACCACAGATCGATCTTCCGGTCCCAGGCGAGCGTGAAGCAGGCGCGGGCAAAGGAGGAGATGGAGGCGTCGGTGTTGTGGATCCCCTGGACGATCCCCGGTCCGGCAAAATCGTGGAGAGTCCGCCGGAGAGGTTCGCCGCCGCCGGCGGGCGTATAGACGAGTTCGACCTTTCCGGGTCTTTCGATCCGCATCTCCGCGCCGGAGTAGATGTCGCCGTAGGCGTGGCGGCCCACGGTGATCGGCTTCTTCCAGGAAAGGACGGCGGGGCGGATGTTTTTCACCAGGATCGGGGTCCGGAAGACCGTGCCGTCGAGGATCGCCCGGATTGTCCCGTTGGGGCTCTTCCAGTCCTTCCTGAGGTTGTATTCGCGCATGCGGTCGGCGGTGGGGGTAATCGTGGCGCACTTGACACCCACCCCGTATTTCTTGATCGCCTCCGCCGCGTCGATCGTTACCCGGTCCTCCGTCTCGTCGCGGTGCTTGACGTGGAGGTCGTAATATTCAAGCGGGAGGTCGAGATAGGGGAAAAGCAGCTTGTCCTTGACCATCCGCCACATGATGCGGGTCATCTCGTCCCCGTCAATATCGACGAGGGTCGTGGCGACCTTGATTTTTTTTCTTTCCGTCATCTTGATGCTCCTCATTTCTTCAGGTTCAAGGCGCCGCCCGCCAGCAGCAGCTTCCTCTGTCTTTCGGTGAGCTCGCAGAGGCACTCGAACCGCTCGTCCTTGGTCAGGTTCCGGACGACGATCCTGCCGCCCCCCAGGATGGCTTCCCGGATGCCGGGGATCTCGATTCCGTCGCCCCGGGCGATCCGGTCATAGACTGCCGCGTCGCTGAAAACAAGCGGGACGATCCCGAAATTGATCAGGTTCGCGGAGTGGATCCGCTCGAAGGAGCGGGCGATCACCGCCTTCACCCCGAGGAACATGGGGCAGATGGCGGCGTGTTCCCGGGACGATCCCTGGCCGTAGGAGATGCCGGCGACGACTATGTTGTGGCGGCCCGCTTCGCGGTTATGCCTCGCCCGGTCGGCGAACGTCTCATCCACCGGCCTGAAGACGAACTCGGCGTACCTGGGGATGTTGGAGCGGTACTTGAGCAGCTCGCCCGCCGGCGTGATGTGGTCGGTGGTGATCTTGTCGCCGACCTTGATGGCCACCTCTCCGAGGATCGCCTCCGGCAGGGGTGTATTCTGCGGCGGCATGCCGATATTCGGTCCCCGGACGATCTGAACCGCGGCCGGATCGGGGGTCTCCTCCGGGCGGAGGAACATCCGGTCGTCCACCTGGAAGAGCTCCGGCGTCTCCACCTCCGGATAGGGCAGGTCGAGATCGCGCGGGTCGGTGAAGCGCCCGGTCAGCGCGGCGGCGGCCGCCGTTTCAGGGCTGACGAGATAGATGCTGCCGGTCAGTGTCCCCGAGCGGCCGAAGAAATTCCTGTTGGACGTCCGGAGCGACACGCCGTTGGTGGGGGGGCTCTGGCCGTTTCCGACGCAGAAGCCGCAGGCCGTTTCCAACAACCGGGCGCCGCTGGCAAGATAATCGGCAAGATACCCGTTGCGCTCCAGATTCAGCATTATCTGCCGCGAGCCCGGCGCAATGGCGAGGCTGACGTCCGGGTGGACGATCTTCCCCTTGAGCATGCGGGCGACCGTCGCCAGGTCCTTGTAGGAGGAGTTGGTGCAGCTTCCGATGCAGACCTGCTGGACGGGGATTTGGCCCATCTCGCGGACGGGGGCGATCTGGTCGGGGCTGTGGGGTTTGGCGGTCAGCGGAACCAGTTCCGAGAGGTTGATCTCGACGGTCCGCTGATAGACGGCGTCCGGATCGGCCTGGAGCTCGCACCAGTCCTCCCCGCGCCGCTGCGACCGGAGGAACAGCCGCGTCATCTCGTCGCTGGGGAAAACCGAGGTCGTCACGCCGCATTCGGTGCCCATGTTGGCGATCGTGCCCCGTTCGGGGACGGTGAGCGTCGCGAGCCCCTCGCCGCCGTACTCGAAGACGCAGCCGACGTTTCCCTTGGTCGTGAAGACTTCCAGGACCTTGAGGATGATGTCCTTCGCGGACACCCAGGGGCTGAGCCGGCCGGTCAGGTTGATCCGGATGACCTGCGGGCAGGCAAGGTGGAAGGGTTCCCCGGCCATCGCCAGGGCGACGTCGAGGCCGCCGGCGCCGATGGCGATCATCCCCAGGGCGCCGCCCGTCGGCGTGTGGCTGTCGGCGCCGAGCAGGGTTTTGCCGGGCTTTCCGAAGCGCTCCAGGTGGACGTGGTGGCAGATGCCGTTGCCGGCCCTGGACAGGACGAGCCCGTACTTGCGGGCTATGCCGGTCAGATAGGCCTGGTCGTCCGCGTTTTCAAAACCCATCTGCAGGGTGTTGTGGTCGATATAGCTGACGGAGAGTTCGGTCCTCGCCCTCGGCACGTCCATCGCTTCAAACTGGAGATAGGCCATCGTTCCGGTAGAGTCCGGCGTGAGGGTCTGATCCAGGCGGAGGGCGATTTCCTCGCCGGGCAGGAAGCGGCCGGCGACAAGATGTTTTTCGATGATCTTTTCCGTGATGGTTTTTCCCATATTATCCCCTTTTTAAATGTTCTTCACTCCTTAGGCAGGAGAATGATAGCAATCCGCCGGTTTTTGGCGCGACCCTCGGGGGTCTCGTTGTCGGCGACCGGCTGGTGTTCGCCGAAGGCTGCGGCCGACAGGAGGGCCGGGTCAATTCCCTCGCTTTCCAGATAGCGGGTGATATTAATCGCCCGGGCGGCGGAGAGCTCCCAGTTGGTCGGATAGCGCTTCGCGAGGGCGCCCCCGATCGGGACGTTGTCCGTGTGCCCCTCGATGCGGATCGTCTTGTCCGTCACGTCCTTAAGGATCCCGACCACCCTCCTGAGAACCTCGAGTCCTTCCGGCTTTACTTCCGCCCGGCCGGAGTCGAAGAGAATCTTGTCCACAACGTCCACCGTCAGCTTGCCCTTCAATTCGGTGATCGTGATCTGTCCCTTTTCGATTTCCCCCTTCATTTCGTCGAGGAGGTCTTCGTAGGTCCGGCTCACGGTCTGGACCTCCTCCTCCCGCGCCTTTCTCAGCAGCGCGATGCCCTCTTTCAGCATCTGCTTGTCGCCCTCCAGCTCGGCGTTCTTGTTTCTGAGCCCCTCGATGGTGCGCGCTGTCTCGGCGAGGGTTTGGGTCAGTTCCTCCGTTTTGGCGGCGAAGCGGCTTTTGTCTGCGGTCATTTTCTCCAGTTCGGCCGTCCGTTTCTCCAGGTCCGCCTCAAGTTTGTTCCTTTCCGCCTGGAGGATCTCCCTTTCTGCCGTCAGACCTTCGATCCGTTTCTTGAGGTCTGCGTTCTCGGCCGTCGTTGCCGAGAGGTTCCGGTGCAGGGCATCGGCCTCGGCCTGTTTGAGCAGGTAGTCGCTCTTGGCCACGCAGCCGCCGAGCGCAAGAAGGGCGGCGGCAACCGTCAGAAAACGAAATGCCTGGCGAAGCATCGTATGCTCCTTTTTGGATTGGATGTGCCGTGGTTTTCTACAGGTCGTCCTCGCTTCCCTTGAGACGGACCGCCCGGACGAAACGCTTGTTGTAATAGGATTCATTGAGGCTGCTGACGCGGACGCCCCGCTTCCACGAGGCCGCATGGATGAACTTGTTGTCGCCGATATAGATGCCTACATGGCCGAAAGACCGTCTCGTATTGAAGAAAAGCAGATCGCCCTCAACCAGTTCCTTCCGCGAGACCCGCATCCCGACGCGGGACTGCTGGTAGGCGGTCCGCGGGAGATCGATGTTGAAGGCGGCGTAGATCTTCTTTACCAGGCCGGAACAGTCGATGCCTTTGAGTGAGAATCCGCCCAGGCGGTAGGGGGCGCCGAGAAATCCCAGGGAGGCCTTAACCAGGAGCTTTGGTTCCTCGGGGCTGCTCCACATGCCCAGGAGGGCCTCGCTTGCACTTTTTCGCCGTTCCACCTCCGCCCACGCCTCGGCGCTTTCCGGCCCTTCCCCTGCCGCTGCGAGCTCAGGATTGATTGTGCTTTGGGGATATTCAACGGGGGTTGTCTCCGGCGGCGGGTCTGGTTCCTTCAAGGCAAGCTTCTGGCCGATCTTCAGGACGTCACTGCGGAGGCGATTGAGCTCCCTGAGCTCGGCGACGGTAACGCCCTGCTTCCGGGCGATACCGGAGAGCGTGTCTCCCTTTCGGACTTTGTAGGCATCCTGGGCCAGTCCCTCCCGGCAAAAGCCCATGGCTGCGAACAGGATGGCAAATCCCATCCCCAGGAAAATCCGCCGTTTCATCATGAAGCAACTCCTCGCTGTTATCGGGGGGTCCCCCACTTTGGCAACGGTGCACAGATTTTGCCGAGGGAAGACAAACTGCACACGGCAACCGAAGCGCTTTTTTAACGGAAAGTATTCGCGAAGTCAAACAAAAATTTTATGGCGCACGGGGAGGACCGTCAGGAGGCGACCGTCTGAATGAAGAGCATTGCGCCGATCAGGATCAGAAGCAGATGAACGAACCTGTCGAACCGTCCCGGCTGGATCATGCGGTTGAGGCGGTTGCCGATCAGCATCGACAGGAAGACCGCCGGGAGCGAGAGCAGAAAGTACCACCCTACGGCGGGCGTCCAGAGGCCGCCCAGGCCGTGGCCGGCGACGATTATCAGGCCGGACGGAAAAAAGAAGCCCTGAAGGGTCGCCCGGAACAGGTCGGGCGGCCATTTGCGGAGGGTGCCGTAGATGACGACGGGGGGGCCGTTCGAGTTGTAGGCGCCGCCCAGGATGCCGGCAATAAAGCCGAAGACGTACGCCGTCCATTCCCGCTTGAGCGTTATCAGGCGGGGTTTGAGGAGCGAGTAAGAGGAAAAGCCGATGATGATCAGGGCAAGCAGGATCTTGCCGGCGGTTTCGTAGGGGCCTTTGAGAAGCAGGAGGCCCAGAGGGATGCCCGGAACGGAGGCGATGAGCAGTTTCCAGGTGCTCCTGAGATCGATGCTCCGCCAGTCCTTGACGATGATGGCAAACGAAAGAATAATTGCTATCAGGGCGATCAGCGGCGTTGCCGTCTTCATGCCGATCGTCGTCATGGCCAGCAGCGGCATGGCGATCAGGGCGTTGCCGAAGCCGAAGACGGCGCGGACCAGCGTCGAGACAAAGATGATGGCCAAAATCAGGGCCGTGACGGCTTCAAAATGCATGCGTGCCAACTATACGTAAAGAACTTTGCGGGATTTGGAAATCATGCTCCCTCCGCGCGCTGTACATTTTTCGTTCCGAAAAATCTACAATGCGCGCTTCCGGGATATGATTTCCAGAGCTTCATGAAAGTTAGGGCTGCGTCCAATGCGTGCAGATGCGTAAAAGGCGGTTAGGGCGTCAGGGCCTCCTTGAGGATTCCCAGCTCGTCAAGGATGGGCTCCAGCCGCCGCTTGCTCAGCGCCCGGTCCTCGTTCGAGCGGGGAAGCTCGATGTTGAGCGTGCCCCTGAAACCGACCTTCATGAGATTCTCAAAGACCCGCTTGAAATCGATCTTCCCGTTCCCGACCGGGAGATGCCGGTCGAGGACCAGGTCGTTGTCGCTCACGTGGGTGCTGACGATCCGGTCGGGGAAGGCTGCGAGGAAGGAATCGGGGCCGCCGGGCAGCAGGCTCGCATGGGCGATATCCAGGGTGAGGCCGAAATATTTCGAGGGCAGGGCGTTGAAGACCCGCGCCAGTTCCTCGATCGTGACGCCCAGGTAGGCGATCTCCGCCTCCTCGTGAATCTTGTTCATGTTCTCGATGCCGATGGGGAGATTGTATTTCTCCGCCAGTTCGACGACCGGCGTGTAGGTCTTGACAAGACAGTCGAACACGTGGTCCATGAAGAGGCTGAAGTGGTAGCCGAAATGGAGAACGACGTACTGGGCCTCCATCTGGTGGGCAAGCTCCACATAGTCGATCAGGTGCTGCTGGACCGCCTTGCGGACGGTCGGTTCGATCTCGGCGGCGTTGACGAAGGAGGCGGAATGGAGGCCGTATTTGACGCCGGCCTTGTCCCGCAGCTTTTTGATCCCGTCGATCCGCGCCGGGTTCCACTTGTCAAGGAAGTTGTTTGGGTTGTTGCAGCTCAGTTCCATCCAGGGAAAGCCGTTTTCCTTCGCGAAGGGAAAGTACTCTTCCAGGGGTTGCGGTCCGGCGTTGAAGCAGAGTTTCATCGTGAATTTCCTCCTAAGATTGGCTACCAGCGGTCCACCGCGTACAGGGGGGCCTTTTCCCTGAGCAGTTCCGCCGAGCGGCAGGGGTTGTAGATCCCGCAGGTGCAGGGCTCGGCAAGCAGGACGCTCCCGTCCCACTCGCTTATTTTGCCCGTCTTCACCCGGCGGATCATGTCTTTGACGAGATGGGGGGAAACGACGCCGTGGCCGCACATCGTCGTGAACTCCCGGATGTCGGCCGGCGGCAGGCGGTCGGTCCGCCCGTGGATGCCCAGCGAGAGATTGATCATGTGCGGGTCGATGCCGAGCTCCGCGGCCAATTCCCGGACCCGGTCGGTTATCCCGCTGACCATGATGGAGATCCCCTCGTCGGCTTCCTTGATCAGCAGAAGCGCCTTTTTGAGTTTCTCCCGGTCGTTGAAGACGCTGTAGACGCGCGTCCCCTCGACGGTGATGCTGTCGAGTATCTCCTCGTTTGCGACCCCGCTGTACATGTTGCGGCGCAGCGAAGTCGGGATCATGTTGACCGGCCCCGCCTGGTAGAGCAGTTCCACCAGATGCCGCACCTTCGGGGCGCTCCCCTTGTAGTTGAATCCCCGCGCCGGATAGATGAACAGGACATAGTCCCTCTCCAGCGATTCCAGACTGCCTTCCCTGTGCAAACTGTGCGTCATAGTCCTTTTCCTATTCCCAGGCCCTTCCCAGGCCCATGTTGATCTTGGCGTTTGGCCGCCAGGTGAATCCCTCCGCCCGGATGCTCTCCAGGACCTCCTCCGGGATCGTGAGTCCCTCCTCGACGATGGTGCAGGCGTCGATGCAGAAGACGCTGTCCACCTCTTTGGCGACTTCCTTCAGCGTCCGCAGGATGCCGCGGAGCTGATCCCGCTTCACATTGATTTCGATGATCGCGGAGAGCACCCGTTCCCCTAACATCTCGGGCTTCAGGTCTCCCGTCGCCTCGTTGGCGATCATGGAGTGGATCGGGTTGTGCGCCTCGATTTTGTGGACGCCGGCCCGGGCGATCGCCCGGGTGATCCTCTGGATGTCCAGAATCGACATCCCCAACGTCGGCCGGCCGATCTCGATTGCGACACCGACCTCGCCGGGACCGACACGCCCGGTGACATCGTTCGTCTTGGACTCCTCCGTGCCCCGGCCCTGGATCCCGGTGGCCACATGTGTCGCGCTGGGATCGCTGAAATAGCGGCGCAGCGCCCGCGGGTAATCGTAAACGTCGGGCGATTCCGCAATGGCGTCGACGGGACAGTGCGCGGCGCGCAGGCAGGTGCTGCACTCGTAGCAGACATCCTGGTCGATCCTGCTCTTGATCCCGTCATAGCGGATCGCGGCGGTGGGGCAGTAGGGCTGGCAACGGCCGCAGCCCACGCATTTTTCCTCGAGAATGATCATATCGTTACCTCTATCTTGACAGAATCAGGGCCTCGCGGCCCGCTGTTTCCGGGAAGGGGATGACGCTCCCAGTCCGGGGCCGGAGAAACGCGGTCTCCCGGGCGGTGATCTCCCGTCCGGCGGTGATCAGGGCATGGAGCGGGCCGGCGGCGGAGATGTCGCCGATCAGGGCGCCGCCGACCGGCCTGCCCCCCTTCAGGAAAAGCTCGCGTCGCACGCCTTCCTCCGGCCGCGCATGGGATATCGTCTCCGCCCCCTCGACGGGGGGGCCGAGGATTACCATCGCCGTCCCGTGGAGTTCCATCGCGTTGATTCTGGCGAGGTTCCGGAGCGGCAGGGGCGTTTCCCGGTAGAGATTCTCCGCCGCGAGCCTCCCCTGGGAGACGGCCTGGGGCCAGGTATTGGGGCTGATCCTCTCCCCGTCCGCCGTGACGATGACGGCCGCGTCCCCGGCGGCGAAGATCCGCCGATCGGCGGTGCGGAGGGCCGGCGAGACCAGAAGCTCGCCTGTCGTCAGGAGTCCCGTTCCCTCCAGGAACGACGTGTCGGGCGCGGTCCCCGTCGCGACGAGAAGGGAATTGCCCGCAATCCATTGCCCGCCCGCCTTGAGGCCGGCGATCGCCCCGCCCTCGCTGCGGATATCCTCGAGGGGGGAGTTTACATGCAGGCGGATCCCCATTTTCTTCAGATGGGCCTCGACGACCTCCGCCGCTTCCGGGGAGAGGGCGCGCAGGAGAATGTGCCCCCTTCTGACGATGAGAGAGACCTCGTATCCGGCCTGGCGGAGATGGACGGCGGTTTTGACCGCCACCAGGGAACCGCCGAAAACGATCACCTCCCGGTGCTCGGCAAGCCAGGCCTTTGTCGCCCTCGCCGTCGTCAGGTCGCGGACGGGAAAAACCCCGCGGCAGGGTGGACCGGTCAGGATGCCCGGCAGATAAGGTTCGCCGCCGTGGGCGAGGATCAGGCGGTCGTAGGAAAGCCCCTCTCCGCCCGCCAGCCGCAAACGGCAGCCGTTGCGGTCCAGGCCGGTGACGCGGATACCCGTCCGGACGCTCAAGAGCGGATCGTCCCCGCCGCGCCAAAAGAAGAGCTTTTCCTCCGGGAGCGACCCGCAGATGAACTGGGGCAGCAGCGTCTTGTAATAGCCTGTTTCCTTTTCGGCGTCGATCAGCGTGACCGCCCCGTCCGGCTGCAGGGCCCTGCAGGTAAGGGCCGCCTGGAAACCGGCGGCGCCGCCGCCCACAATTATACTGTGCATGGAACCGCTCCTTCGCTACGCCCGGAGGAAACACTCCAGGATCTCTTCGGCCCGGGCCGGATGGTCGAAATGGACCAGGATCCCGCCCGCCGCCGCCAGCTCTTCCCGAAGCGCCGCGCGAATATTCGCGCTTCCCCAAAGGGGCAGGGGCTCGGCGATTATTACCTTCAGACCCAGGGCGGCAAGCCCCAGGGCGAGCGCGATCTCGCGGCAGTCGCGCAGGCCGGTGAAGCAGATCCCCTTGATATCCGCAAGCTTTCCCGCTTCCCCCAGAGCCGCGACCGCGGCAAGGGGGCCGTTCTGTGCGTCCAGGAGGCCAATAGGGAGGTCCTGCTTGAGCATCCAGAGGGCGGCGTCACCCCAGGAACCGACGGCGAAATCCTCGCCGCGGAGCGCCTTGGCCAGCTCCACGGGGAGATGGCCGAGGGACAGCCGCAGGGTGTCCGCGCCGCCGATCAGGGCGATCCTGGCCGAGGCGCCATCCTTCAGGGCGGCTTCGATCTCGGCCGCCCCGATGCTCACCCGCCTCTCGCCGATTAGAGATGCCGCGGGGGAGAACGAAACGGGCGCCGTGCGGTCGAAAGCGGCGCGGGCCCGTTTGAGTGCCGCTGCGCCGTCGTTTACAGGGCTGAAAAGGCAGGCGATCTTCATTCGGCCGCAGAGGGCCAGGAGGCCGGGATCGGCGCCCGGACCGGCTATGAGCAGGTTGATCCTTCCAGAGGAGAGGAGGGTCTCCGCCTCGCCCGTCGTGCAGGCGATTGGCAGAAAATCAGTTCCAACCGGGATCCAGTCGCCCAGCGAAATCAGGCGGACTTTCGGATTTTTCAGGGCGGCGGCCTCCTTCCGGAGCGCCTTAACCTCGGCCGCGGGGATGCGCCCCGCCAGGCCGATGGTAATCGCCTTGCCGGCCAGGAGGCCCCAGCCGGCGCGGCATCCCATGGATTTGGGGGATTTTCTTGTCTTCCCCTGCGCAGCAAGACCGATCCCGAGCAGCCCCAGGCGGATCGCCCGGCGGACGAGGGACGCGGGGTCGGCGGACGGCCTTGCCAGCAACTTAGCGGCTGTGAAGACCTCTCCCGGCGAGAGAGGGGCGCCTCCCAGGCCTTCAAGGGCGGCGGCGGCCTTCCCGGCGAGGGACGCGGGCCATTTGATGGCATTTTTCAATTGCGCCGGGTCTCCGGCGATTGTCTCCAGGACCCCCTGGAGGGAAAGGCGCAGCAGGAAGGCGGCCGCCATCCCGTCGCGGTCCAGCCCGCAGACGCCGCGGTCCGCGCCGCGCCCGAACGGATCGATCCGGCAGGGTCCCTGCAGGCACCCGTAGGGACAGGAGAGACCCAGCCGCAGGAAACCGTCCTGCGGCTGCTGTTTTTCGTAACGCTCCCAGTTGAGGCCGAGCCCCTTTTGGGATGCCTCGCGGAGCAGCTCCTGGCTCACCGGATCGACTGTCTTGAAATGAATCGTTTCCATAAATTTTCCGACTCCCCCATCATATATAGATTGGATTTATATTCATGCGTCGGTCGAAGGGGTCATTCCCCAACTGCCGTTGCCGCCTCCCGGAGACGCTTTTCGCGCAGCAGCCGCTCGATCTCGTCGAGCTCCACGAGCTCGAGGGCCTCCGTCGGACAGACATCGATGCAGACCGGTTTTTCCATGTAGAGACACCGGTCGCACTTGACGGCTATCTTCCGCTCCGGGGAGGGGTAGATGACGCCGTAGGGACAGAAGGCCGTGCATGTCCAGCAGCCGATGCAGAGTTCCTCGCGGATGAGCACCAGGCCGCTTTTTTCATCCCGGCCGAGCGCGCCGGCGAGGCAGGAGTCGATGCAGGGCGCCTGCAGGCAATGGCGGCACTGGAGGGGGAAGGAGGCGCCGCTCCCTCCCTCGACCCGGACGCGGGGCAGCGGCGCGGGGCTTTCCTGAACGGCTGCCAGCAGGGTCTTTCCCTCGCTTCCCCTCTCCGCCGCGCAGTAAAGCTCGCAGGTCTTGCAGCCCGTGCAGCGGTCCATATGTACTCCGATCAGCTTCATGAATGTCTCCCTAATCTTGTTCTATTCCATATTATTGGGCCGGAGCCGCTTTCCCCTTTCGGTACCTGTTCCAGAGGATCCGGAAGAGGGGCGCGAAAAGCGACAGCAGCGCGATTGCCGTCAGCGTGGCGGAGATGGGACGGGTAAAGAAAATATCGAGGCTGCCGTGCGAGAGCGTCAGGGACTGCCTGAGCGACCTCTCCACCATAGGTCCCAGGACCAGCGCCAGGACCAAGGGTGCCGGCGGATAATGCATTTTCTGCATCAGGTATCCGATTAACCCGAAGAAGAACATGATCCAGACGTCGAAGATGTTGTTGTCCGTCGCAAAAACCCCGACCGCCGAGATCATTATTATCAGCGGCATGAGTATCTTGTAGGGGACCTTCAGCAACCGCACCCACAGGCCGATCATCGGCATGTTCTGGATGATAAGCATGACGTTGCCGATATACATGCTCGCGATCAGCCCCCAGACGAAATCCGGATGAGCCGAAAAGAGCAGAGGACCGGGACGCAGGCCGTGGATGATCAGCGCCCCCATCAGGACGGCCGTCGTACCCGAACCGGGGATCCCCAGGGTGAGCAGCGGCACCATCGCGCCGCCGGCCGCCGAGTTGTTCGCCCCCTCCGGCGCTGCAACCCCTTCGATCAAGCCAGTTCCGAACTTCTCCGGGCGCCTGCTGCACTTCCTCTCCGCTGCGTAGGCCATGAACGAGGCGATCGTCGCCCCGGCCCCCGGCAGAACTCCTACGAAAAAACCGATGGCCGAGCCGCGCCAGAGCGCACCTAAGGAGTCTTTCCAATCCTGGAGGTTGGGAAAAAGGCTCCGAATGCTGAGCTTCGTCTCGGTGAAGACCCGTTTCATCGGCGCTTCCATGTTCACCAGGACCTCCGAGACGGCGAAAAGCCCCACTGCCACCCCGATGAATCCGACCCCGTCGAGCAGGTGAATGCTGTCGAACGTGAACCGGGCCTCGCCGCTGATGGCATCGATCCCTATGCAGGCCACCGCCAGACCTAAAATACCGCTGATGATCCCTTTCAACGGGGAGTCGCCGCCCAGGGAGGTCACCATCGTCAGCCCCATGAACGTCAGGGCGAAATACTCAGGCGGGCCGAAGGATACCGCGTAATCGGCCAGCGCCGGGGCGATGAGGGTCAGCATCAGGACGGCGAAAGTTCCCGCGATGAAGGAGGAGAGCGCCGCCATCCCCAGGGCGGGTCCCGCCCGCCCCTTCTTGGCCATCTGATAGCCGTCCAGCGTCGTCATCACCGAGGAGGATTCCCCGGGCACGTTGAGGAGGATCGACGTCGTCGACCCCCCGTACATCGCCCCGTAATAAACCCCGGCCATGGTGATGATCGCCGTCGTTGCGTTCATCCCGAAGGTGATCGGGATCAGGATCGCCACCCCAGTCGTGGGGCCGATCCCGGGAAGCACCCCGATGAGCGTCCCGAGGAGCGTTCCCAGGAAGCAGAAGAGAAGGTTCTCCCAGGAGGACGCAACCTGAAACCCCATTATCAGATTATTGAAGATGTCCAAGATATGATCCCCCGATGGTTAAAAGCCGAACATGTTCCTCGGCAAGGCGATCCCCAACAGGACGTGGAAAACGATGTAGAGGCACGCCGTCGTCAGAAGGGCGGTCAAGAACACCGACCGCCAGCCCTCGCGCTGCACCACTCCCATGAGATAGGCCACAAAAATAAACGTATTTACAACGAAGCCGAGCGTCTCCATCAAGAGGGTGAAAAGGGCGAGGCCTCCCAGGACCTTGACGACGGTGAGAAGCCCCTCTTTGCCTGGGAAAACAGGACCATCCGGCCCAGCCTTGCGGCGGAGCGAGGCCGTTGCGATGAGGATCAGGGAAAGTGCGGCAAGAATTATCCCGAGCCAAAAGGGAAGAAAGCCGCTCCCCGGCCCGAATGTCCGCGAGGGGGGCATGCCCAGGGCCTCCTGCATCAAATATCCCGCCAGAGCCAAAAGGACAATTCCGGTGATGATGTCCGCCTTTTTCATCGGCGTTTCGCCTCTCTTCAATTATCCGCGGCAAGGCGGGGCGGGGACGCTAAGTCCGCGCCCCCGCCCGTCTTTAAACCGCTTCTTCCCTTACTTCTTCTTGATCAGGCCCATGTCTGTAAGGATGACCTGGTAGCGGGCATTTTCTTCCTCGAGAAACTTCCCGAAGGTCTTGCCGTCCATCCACGCCTCGCTGAGCATGTTTTCCTTTACATACTTCTTGAAGGTCTCCGTCTTCGTGTACTTGAAGAGGCCTTCCTCGATGGTCTTGCGGGCGTCCGCCGGGATGTCGGCCGGGGCGACAAGACCTCGGTTCTGGACGTAGATGGCGTTTATGCCCTGCTCCTTGAGCGTGGGGACGTCGGGGGCGCTGGCCAGACGCTTCTCGGCGAAGACGCCCAGCAGCTTGACTTTGCCCGCCTTCCAGAGCTCCAGGGCCTCGCCGGGGTTGGAGACGGCGATGTCGACGTGCTTGCCCAGAAGGGCCGCATTGACCTCCCCGCCGCTGTTGAAGACGATGTAGTTGAACTGGACGCCCGCCGCCTTCTCGATCAGGTAGGTGCAGATGGAATCCGACGATCCCAACTGGGTGCCGCCCACGGAGATCTTCTTCGGACTGGCCTTGGCGTCGGCGATGATATCCTTCATCGATTTGTATTTAGAGTCGGCGTTCACCATGATCATGTACTCATCGAAGGCGAAGTTGGCAATCGGGGTGAAGTCCTTCAGGCCTACCGGAGTCTTGCCCGTCAGCGGCGTGGTCAGAAAACTGGTGACCGCGGTAACCATGAAATAAGGGTCCTTCTTTTTGCTTGCCACGTAGGCGAAGGCGATTCCGCCGCTTCCGCCCGGCTTGTTCTCGACGACCAGCGGCTGGGGGAACAGCTTGTCCTTTTCCACCGAAGAGGCGAGGGTGCGCGCGAAGATGTCGCTGCCGCCGCCGGCGCTGGCATGGACGATCAAGGTGATGGGTTTTTCAGGGAATTTGCTTGCCCCGAAGGCGGTTCCCGCCCCAAAGGCGACCAGCAAAACGACTAAAAACAAAACGGACAGCTTGCAACGATCTTTCATTTTCTCCCTCCCTGGCATTACCCGGCCGCCGGATTGCTTCGAGAAAAGACCCGCCGGCAACCGAAAAGTTTAAAAAGCACCTCGTATAACGACGCCTGTCCTCAGCTCAATCAGTACCGCCGCTCTCACCTCCTTTCCCTTTCGAGATTCGATCCTGCCTGCCTATCAATTGCTCATGGTTGTTCTCGTCGTTCTGATTGTAGATCTGATCGATCTGCATGTCGTAGTGGAACTCTATTTCCCGGATCGCCCTATCCGTATCCCGCGCGCAGAGCGCCTCGAGGATACGCTCGTGGATATCGAGCATCTGCTCGATCCGTGAATTATCGGTGAGAAAATAGTCCCGGCGCATGTTTATCCAGAGAGGCTGGATGACCATGTCGAGAAGCTTTTCCGTTATCGCCTCGATGATCCGGTTTTTGGTGGCCCGGGCGATGGCAAGATGGAATTCCTTCCCGTAGCGAAGGTAATCCTCTATATCTCCCCGGCGCCCCCTGATGCATTTTTCCTCCCACGCATTCCTGAGAGCGGCCAGGTCGGCGTCGGAGGCGACCTTGACGGCGAGCCTGACCGCGCCTATTTCCAGCGCCTTGCGGGCCTGCATGTTTTCAAAGGGGCTGTCGCATTCCTCCAGGACGTCGAGCGCCCGGCGCATGCGTTCGTCGGTGGCGACGTGGGCGCAGACATAGGTGCCGTCGCCGGGACGGCTCTCCAGGATGCCGACGATCTGGAGGGCGCTGATGGCCTCGCGCAGGGAAGGGCGGCTGATGCCCATCTGCTCGGTGATGATCCGCTCGGAAGGGAGCTTGCTGCCGGCCTTGTAACGACCGGAATTGATCATGCGGAGGAGCTGATCGGCGATGAACGAGCTCTTCTTTCTAAATCCTGACTGGACCACCTTTTCGAAATCCATCTCTGCGCTCCAAATTGGTCAGACCGGTAAGACTGGTTAATCCATACCGGACGATAAAAACGATGTCAAGAAAAAAATCAGGGGGAAGGGAGTTGGTTTTTACGAGTTCGTCATTTATGGCTTGGAGGCGCGGCAATGGTCCGTCCGGTCGTCTGCCACCACGCGGCTGCCGTCAGCGGCGCCAGCGCGGCTGCTGCGGCCGCCAGCGCCATGATTCCAAAGCCGCCGATGGCGTACACCACGCCGCTGACGACCTGGCTGGAGGCGGATCCCAGATTGAGCATCAGGTCGTTGAACCCCTGGGTCTTGGCCCGCTCTCCCGGCGAGAGCTGGTCGGCCAGCAGGGTGGACCCGGCGACGTAGGCGAAGTTCCAGCCCAGCCCGAGAAGAAAAAGCGCCGCCAAAAGCGCCGCGAGACCGGTGGAAGGGGCGGCCATCAGGCAGGAGACGATCATCACCGCCGCTCCCAGGATGATCACCGGGCCCCGTCCCCAGCGGTCGGTCATCCGGCCCGTCAGGAGGGAAAAGGCAAACATCCCCAGGGTGTGGGCGGAGATCACCAGGGAGATTGCGCTCAGCGGGTGCTGATGGGCCTTCATGTGGACCGAGGTGATCGACATCGGGACCATCATCACCATCTGGGCGAAGACCATGCTTATCATGGCCACGATCACCCCCGGCTGCCTCACGACCTCCCAAAGGGAGCGGTTTCCCTGCCGGGGAACCGATTCCGGATGGAGACGGGCGATCTCCCGCCCGACGTCGCGGGGATCCGGCCGCAGGCCGGCGAAGATCAGCAGCGCCGCCATGATCAGGCCGGCGAAGCCCACGCTGTATGGCCCCGCCAATTCGGAGAAACCGAACCAGAGGGCCAATTTCCCGGTGGGGCCGACCAGCAGGGGGCCGAAGACAGCCCCCACCGTGCTCCCCAGCACCACCCGGGAGATGGCCCGCCCCCGCTCCGACAGCAGGTGAACCTCCGCAGCGGCGAAGCGGCCCAGGTCCACGGCCGATCTGGCGATGCCGACGCAGACAAGCCCCAGCAGAAAAAGGAGCAGGGAGCGGCCGACCACCGCGCTTGCCGCGACGGCCGATCCCGCCACCCCGATGATCTGGCCCAGGGCAAGGCCGCCCCGCCGGCCGATCCGCTCCATGCTGAATCCCCAGAGAAGGGCGCCGAAGGCCTGCCCCAGCACGTACACGGCCCCGGGCACCCCCGCCATGACCTGTTTTCCGCTCAACTCGACGCCGACGATGGAATTGACGGCGAAGGCGGCGATGAAGCCGGCAGAACTGAGGCTTTGGGAAAAAAACAGGACGAGTGTGATTTTTTTGGCGATGCGGTTGTAGTCCTTCACATTATTCTCCATTGGCTGCCGTTTTTCAGTACCGCTTGCAGCTGATCGAGATACCCCCGCCGCTCTCATCCACGGTTGTTTCCATAGAGGGCAAACTCTTTACGTAATCGTAGAATTCCCTGGCGCCTCCCATTCCCCACCCCCGAAGGGAAACGTTGTGGGCGGTATAGCATCCGCCCTTCTCAAGTTTGGGATAGAGATCGTTAAAGTAATTCTTGTACCACTCCTTGTCCGCGTCGCAGAAAATGAAGTCGAAAGGTCCTTTCAGCTCCTTGACCAGAATATGCGCGTCGGCGAGCCTGGCATCGATATATTCCGCAAGGCCCGCCTCCTTGAAGTTCGCCACCGCCTGCCGGTGCCGCTCCCTGTCTATCTCGATTGTGATGAGCTTCCCGCCCGTCTTGCTGAGCGCCCAGGCGATATAGAGCGCGGAATGGCCCGTGGATGTTCCGATTTCAAGCGCCTTCTTGTAGTTGTTCCTGACGATCAGGTCAAACAGTATTTTCCCGTCGGACGCCGGGACATTCAGGTCTCTCCATGTCCCGCTACGCTTTTCGAGAAATGCGCTCACCCTTTCGTCGAGGTCCTTGTTTACCGGCCCCTGGGAGATCAGCTTTGCGGGGACCGGCAGAAGCAAAATAAGAAAGACGATTGCAGAACCAGCCCATGCCTTCTTTTTCATCTGAAAATGCACTTTCACCCCCACCCATACCATCCAGCAAGGGCGCGGTCAGGAGACCCGCGCCCAGCGGGGCGGGGGTAGGGAGAAATTTTCATCGTCCTTTGTGACGGCAGGCCGTCATGAGTGTTTCTCTTTGTATTTGAAACGTCGATTTCATTATTGCGTTTGTAGCCCAAGAGACTGTTTAGCCAGGCCAGCAGGAACCAAACGATTTTCCAATGTGTTGTATTGCCGGATACCGCCCGGCGCACTTATTCCTCGCCCAAAGCCGCGGAAAGAATCTGCACAAGCGGTGGAAGATCTTCTTGCACCGTCTTCCAGAGGATGTCCAGGTTGATATCGAAATAGGCATGAACCAGGCGGTGGCGCATGCCAACAATGTCATCCCAGGGAATCTCCGGAAGGTTTCGTCGCGTATCGTCCGAAATCTGATCGGCGGCTTCCCCGATGATCTCGATGTCCTTAACCAAGGCAAGCGTCAATTTGCGGTCACCGACCAGATCCTCGCGCTGGCCGTCTTGGGCGAACTCGACGGCTTCACGGGCTGCGTCGAGCATATGCCGCAGACGGACAAGGTCATCCTTGCGCATACTGGACCTCCGCCTCATTCAGAACCTCTTGACGGAAATAACGGCTCAGATCTTCCGGTGTGCGCAAATCCACCTTGCGCCCGCCTAAGAGTGCTGAAAGCTCGCGTTCCATGCGTGCTATTCCAAACAAGCCGGGAATGTGTTCCGGTTCGAACTCCACCAGAATGTCAATGTCGCTGGACTCATTGAAATCGGAACGCAAAGCGGAGCCGAAGACTGCCAGCCGCCGAATGTGACGACGGCGGCAAAAATCGGCAATCTGTTCTTTCGGCAATATCATGTGATTATTCATCTCACGCATCCACAGGTGAAAGCATTCGGCTTCTGCTTACCATGATTTTCGCAAGAATGCTAACATGAAACGAAAAACCCTTCGTGCTTTCGTCCCATATTCAATGAGCTGCCTCGATGTGCCCAACTCACGACTTGTATTTGCAGCCAGGCATTTTAGACGATGAATCACCTCAAGAAGATCGACCATCCGGTCCTCAACGATCCGGGAAGCAGGTCCAGGGCGCCCGAGGCCTCGGCGACGGCGGAAAAGCCGCAGGCCCGGCAATTGATCCGGCCCCGACTCTTGGCGTAACAGCCCCGCATCATCGTGCCGTCGGGATCGACATTCGGCAGGGCGATTGGACTCTAAATGAAACGGCGACGGCCTGTCAAGAAATCTCGCTCTTCATACGTAACGAATGATGTTAACGGGCGAGGCGTGGCGTTAATTTGAAGCCCTTGAGAGGAAAGCACCGCGGGGAGTGCTGAAGAAAAAAGGGGCCGGCCTGTTGTCGGCCAACCCCTCGTTGTTACTGGCTCCCCAGCGCGGACTCGAACCACGGACCCGATGGTTAACAGCCATCTGCTCTACCGACTGAGCTACTGGGGAAGATCGGTTTCGGTTAGGGCGCTTCATAATATAAGAAACGGCGGTTGTCAACAACAGTCTTGCGGTCAGGGCGCGATTATTTTTTCTGTGATTTTTTCCGCGATTTTGGGTTGACATGGATTCGCCCGCTCGTGTTAGAATGCGCCACGAAAATCTCAAAGGACGGGCCGATACCTCTGATCCGGACGGAGAAGCCGATATGTTATCATGCTGAATACAGAGCGGAAAGACGATCAAGCGGAAAAGGAAATTATTCGAGGGGGACAAAGGGAGCTGGCGGAGAGGGTGCTCGACGCCGGTCTTTGCAGCGGCTGCGGCGCCTGCGTGAATATCTGTCCCTATCAGGCGATCTATCGCGACCGGACCGTGGTCCTCCATCACTGCGATCTTGCCCAGGGCCGCTGCTATGCCTGCTGCCCGGGCGCACCGACCGACCGGGAAGGCCTGCTGACGGGATTATACGACGCGGCTGAGCTGACGCCGGAGTTGGGGGCGGTGAAAGGGTTCTACATCGCGCGGGCGGCGGACGAGGGCGTCCGCCGCGGGGCGCAGCACGGCGGGACGGTCACGGCCCTTGTTGCCCTGGCCCTCCGGGAAGGCCTGATCGATGCGGCGGTCCTGGCGGACGCGGGCGACGGCCTTCTCCCCCGGCCGGCGACGGTCCGCGAGCCTGAGGAGGCCCTCCGGCTGGGGAAAAGCAGGTTCGTCGTTTCGCCCGCCGTGGCCGAGTTCAACCGGGCGGCCCAGGGGGATGCCGGGCGGATCGGTATCGTGGCCACGCCCTGCCAGGCCCTTGCCCTCGCCAAGATGCGCGTCCAGCCGGTGACGGCCGCATACGGAGGCATCGAGAAACTCGGCCTCGTCGTCGGGTTGTTTTGCGGCTGGGCGCTTTCCTGGCGCGGACTCGCCTCCCTGCTCGGGAAAAAGACCGACCTTGCCGCTATCACCGGGATGGACATCCCGCCCAGCCGCTACCACTCCCTCGAGGTTTATACGCAAGGGGGGATCGTGAGCGTTTCACTCGACGAGGTCATTTCCTGCGTCCGGGAGTCCTGCCTCTCCTGCCCGGACATGACGGCGGAATTCAGCGACATCTCGGTGGGATCGGCAAGGCTTCCCGAAGGCTGGGAGGCGGCCCGCTCATGGAACCAGGTGATCGTCCGGACCTCTCGCGGGGCGGAGCTGCTGGAACTGGCGCGGCGCAAAGAGATCATTGAATTTCGCGAGGTCCCGGCCGGCAATCTGGAGAAACTCAAGGCGGCCGCTCTCAACAAGAAAAAAGCGGCGGAACGCGCGGCGGCCGCGCAAAATGATAGCATTTTGAAGGAGAGGACGGGATGAACGATCGGTCCGGGGGAGGGCGGGATGTCCGTTGACGGGAGCTGGAAAGAGGGGGTCGAGGTCCTCCTCATGGGGAACGAGGCCATCGCCCGGGGCGCGCTGGAGGCCGGGGTGCGGGTCGCCGCCGGCTATCCCGGCACCCCTTCCTCGGAGATCATCGAAACCCTTTCCCGGTTTGCGCAGGCGGGAAGGCTCTACGTCGAGTGGTCCACCAACGAGAAGGTGGCCATGGAGGTCGCGGCGGCGGCCTCTTTCGCGGGGCTGCGTTCGCTGTGCGTCATGAAGCAAAACGGCGTCAACGTCGCCTCCGATTTCCTCCTCCACCTGACCGGGTCGGGGACGAGGGGCGGGATGGTCCTTGTAACCTGCGACGATCCGGGGGCCCTCTCCAGCGTCAACGAGGGGGAATCGCGCCATTTCGCGCGGCTCATGGAGATCCCGCTCGTCGAACCGGCGGACTTCCAGGAGGCGAAGGAGATGACCCGCTGGGCCTTCGAACTCTCGGAGGAGATCAGAAACGTCGTCCTGGTCCGCAGCGTGACCCGCCTGTCGCACGCCAGCGGGAACGTCGTTCCGGGGTCGCTGCCGGTCCTGGGCGGGAAGGCGGAATTTCTCTGCGACGGCCCGGTTTCCGACCCCGAGCGGGGGCCGGTCATCAGCGCGCCGGTCGTCCAGAAGCACCGTCTCCAGCAGGAAAAGCTCCGGAGGGCAGCGCAGCTTTTCGAGACGAGCCCCTTCAACGTCTATGCCGGTCCGGAGAAGCCGGAACTGCTGATCATCACCAGCAGCGCCTGCGCGCTTTACAGCCGGGAGGCCGTGGCCATCCTCGGCGCGGAGGGACGCGCGGGCATCCTGAAGATCGGGACGACCTGGCCGCTGCCGCCGGCGCTCCTCAAAAGACATCTGCTTGGGGCGGAGAAGGTCCTGATCGTCGAGGAGGTCCTCCCGTTTATCGAGGATCAGGTGAAGATCATGGCCGCGGAGCAGGCGCGGGAGATCGGGATCAAGACCTTTTACGGGAAATACGACGGGACGCTCCCGATGGCCGGAGAACTCAATCCCGATCTGGTGGCGGGGGCGATCGGCCGGATCCTGGGAATCGCTGCCCCGTCCCTGCCGGCCGCCTATCGGGAGAAGCTCGGGGAGCTGGCCGCCCTGACGCCCAAGCGCGAGCAGACCTTCTGCCCGGGCTGCCCCCACCGCGCCTCCTACTGGATCATCCGCGAGGCGCTCCAGCGGGACGGCCGCCGCGGCTTCGTCTGCGGCGACATCGGCTGCTATGCGATGGCCGTCCTTTTTCAAGCGGCCGGTTTCCATACCGCAAAGACCCTCCACGCGATGGGGTCGGGGACGGGGCTCGCCTCCGGGTTCGGAAAGCTCGGCCCGTTCGGCATGGAGCAGCCGGCGATCGCCGTCTGCGGCGATTCCACCTTCTACCACGCGGCCGTCCCCGCCCTGATCAACGCCGTCCACCAGGGAGCGGACCTGACCTTCATCGCCCTGGACAACAGCGGCACGGCCATGACGGGATTCCAGCCGCACCCGGGAACCGCCGTCAACGCCATGGGGGAGGCCGCGCCGCTGGTCGATATCGGTGCCCTCTGCGCCTCGCTGGGGGCACCGGTCTTCTGTGGGGACCCGTTCGATCCGGTCCGGACGAGGGAGACGCTCAACGAAATCCTGGAAACCGAGGGGGTGAAGGTCCTTGTCCTGAAGCAGTCCTGCGCCCTTTCTCCGGAGAAGAAGGGGAAGAAGCAGTTCCTCGTCCGGGTGGACGAGACGCTCTGCCGGGGGGAGGACTGCGGCTGCAACCGTCTCTGCACCCGCATTTTCCGCTGTCCGGGGCTGCTGTGGAACAGGGAGAAGAAAAAGGCCGAGATAGACGAGGTGATCTGCGCCGGCTGCGGGTTCTGCGCCGGGATCTGCCCGGCCGGGGCGATCATCAACGAGGAGGCGGCGAGAGCATGAACGGGACGCTGGCAAAGGATCCTTTCAATATAATAATCACCGGCGTGGGCGGTCAGGGAAACGTCATGGCCTCGCGGATCCTGTCGGACATGCTGGTCCGCAGGGGATTCAAGGTGACGATCGGGGAGACCTTCGGGATGTCGCAGCGCGGCGGCTCGGTCATGAGCCATATCCGGGTCTCGGAGGGGAAGGTCTGGAGCCCGCAGATCCCCAAGGGCGGGGCCGATCTGATCGTCGGACTCGAACCGATCGAGGCCGTCCGCGTCCTGGCCGGCTACGGTAATCCGTCCGTGAAGGTCCTGGTGAACATGCGGCCGATTTACCCCGTCGGCGTGATCACGGGCGAGGACGAATATCCGCCGGCGGAGGCGATCCGCGCGGCGGTCGTCTCGGCCGGGGCGGCGGCCCGATTCCTTGCGGCGACGGACGAGGCGGTCAAGCTCGGCAATCCCATCCTCGGGAACATCGTCATGATCGGCGCCGTCGCCGGTCTGGGCGTCCTGCCCATCGACGGGGAGCTGTTCGAGACGGTGGTCCGGGCCGGGATGCCGGCCGGGCGGGCGGAGGCGAATCTCCGCGCCTTCGCCATCGGCGCGGCGGCGGTCGCGTGAACAGGGCCGGAAATGCTATCATGCCGGTGAATTCGGACGAAAAAGCCCGTTTACCCTCCCTTGCGGGGAGGCGATTAAGGGGAGGGAAGATTACTCACCCCCATCGAGGGGGAGGGTGATTTGTGGTTTTTTGCAAAACCGTCAATTCTGAAAGGAGTGCAAAACGATGGGTCCATATAAGGCCGTCCGGGTTACGGAGGACGTCTGGTGGGTAGGCGCCATCGACTGGAACATCAGGGATTTCCATGGTTATACTACCCGCAGGGGGAGCACCTACAACGCCTATCTCGTCATGGCGGACAAGATCACGCTCGTCGATACGGTCAAGGCCCCCTTCCGGGAAGAGATGCTCGCCCGGATCGCCTCCGTGGTCGAACCGGCGAAGATCGACTACATCGTCTCCAACCATTCGGAGATGGACCATTCGGGGTGTCTTCCCGAGGTCATCGCGGCCGTGAAGCCGGAAAAGGTCTTCGCCTCGGCCGTGGGGACCATGACCCTCAGGGAGCTTTTCCCATTGGACCGGGAGATCACCGCCGTCCGGGACGGTGAGACGCTCAGCCTCGGGAACCGGAGCCTCACGTTCATGGAGACCAGGATGCTCCACTGGCCGGACAGCATGTTCGCCTGTCTGAACGAAGAGCATCTCCTCTTTTCCCAGGACGCCTTCGGGATGCACCTGGCCTCCCTGGAGAGGTTCGACGACGAGCTCGATCCGGCGGTCCTGGCCTATGAGGCGGCGACCTATTACGCGAACATCCTGCTTCCCTATTCGCCGCTGGTCCTGAAGCTCCTGGAAAAGGTCGCCTCCGCCGGCCTTTCCTTCCGGCTGATCGCCCCGGATCACGGTCCGATCTGGCGGCAGGACATCGGCGGGATCGTCGGGAGCTACGGGAGGTGGGCCGCGCAGAAGCCGACGGCCAAGGCGGTGGTCTTTTATGCGACGATGTGGCACAGCACCGAGAAGATGGCCCGGGCGATCAGCGAGGGGCTTGCCGCGGGCGGCCTCCATGTAAAGCTGCTGTCGCTGGACGAGTCGCACAGGAGCGAAGTGGCCTACGAGCTGCTCGACGCCGGGGCGATCGCCGCCGGTTCGCCGACCCTCAACAACCACCTGATGCCGAACATGGCGGACATCCTGACGTATCTGAGAGGTCTCAGGCCGCGGAACCTCGTCGGCGCCGCCTTCGGGTCTTACGGCTGGAGCGGCGAGGCGGTCGGGCAGATCAGGGAGATCCTCGCGGCGATGAAGGTGGAGCCGGCGGGGGAGGGGATCAGCGTGAAGAACGTCCCCGACGCCGGGGTCCTGCTGCGGTGCTACGAACTGGGCTTGAAGATGGCGGAGACGGTCCGGGCGCGACTGCAGGAGTAGGATAGATTTAACCATGGAAATCATGCTCCCTCCGCGCGCTGTACATTTTTCGTTCCGAAAAATCTACAATGCGCGCTTCCGGGACATGATTTCCAGGTTGCGCAAAGGTTTCAGATAGAAGCTGGAGGGAGGGGAATATGGAAAGGTATGTATGCGGAGTCTGCGGTTATGTCTATGATCCGGCGGTGGGAGATCCCGAGGCGGGGATCCGCAAGGGGGTCTCTTTTCACAACCTTCCCGAGGACTGGGTCTGCCCGGTGTGCGGCGCCGGCAAGGACGAATTCTCGCCGGAGTGAAGGAATTAAGGAGCGGAAATGGAACGGACGCGGGAGGCGTTGCAGCAGGCCTATGAAGGCGAGGCCAAGGCCGCGCTGCGCCTGAAGGTGTATGCCGAGAAGGCCGAAAAGGAAGGATATCCCCAAATCGCGAAACTCTTCCGCGTGATAGCATTTTCGGAAGAGATCCACGGGGCGAGGGCGCTGAAGGTCCTCAGGGAAATCGGATCGACCGAAGCGAACCTGGCGCAGAGTTTCGAATCGGAAAAGGGGGTGGCGGAGGTCGCCTACGGAGAGTTCGTCAAGCTGGCGGAAGCGGAGGGAAACCAGGGGGCGGTCCTCCATTTCAGTCAGAGCCGGGACGTTGAAGAGACGCATGCGAAGCTCTACAGGGAAGCCATGAACCACCTGATGGAGGAGAGGGAGACCTCCTACCATGTCTGCCTGGTCTGCGGTTATGTAGCCGACGGCGTCCTGCCGGAGGCCTGCCCCGTCTGCGGCGCAAAACGGGATCAATTCCGGCCGTTCGGTTAAAATTGCGGAACGGTCTGGGTAGCGCAGGCGGCCGATATCCCGCGGGGGGAGGGGTGTGATGAGAGGGGTTCTGTTGCGCTGGCTGGTGTTGACGGCGGCCGTTCTGGCGGCGTCCTGGCTCCTGGACGGCATCCGGGTGGACGGCCTATTCCCGGCGCTCCTGGCGGCGGCCGTGCTGGGGATTCTGAATGCATTCTTCCGCCCTCTCCTTATCCTGCTGACGCTGCCCATCAATATCCTCACCCTCGGCTTGTTCACCTTTGTCATCAATGCCGCGCTCTTGCTGATCGTCTCCGCCGTGATCCCCGGCTTTGCCGTCCGCGGTTTCTGGACCGCCGTTGCCGGCGCCCTGATCATCGGTGCGACAAGCTGGCTTCTCAACGCCTTCGTCGGCGGGCGGGGGAGGGTGGAACGCGCGTCCTACATCGAGATGCAGAAGAAGGGGGACCGGTGGGAGTGAGCGATCTGACCCCGGCCATGCGCCAGTATGCGGAGATAAAGGAGCGCTATCCGGACTGCATCCTCCTGTTCAGGATGGGAGACTTCTACGAGATGTTCTTCGAGGATGCCGTTAGGGCCTCCCGCGTCCTCGATATCGCCCTGACCTCCCGGAACAAGAACAGCCCGGACGCCATTCCCCTCTGCGGATTTCCCTACCATGCCGCCTCCTCCTACATCGCAAAGCTTGTCGAGGCGGGATTCAAGGTGGCCGTCTGCGAGCAGATGGAGGACCCGAAACTGGCGAAGGGGGTTGTGAAGCGCGAGGTGGTGCGCGTGGTGACCCCCGGCCTCGTCCTCGACGCCGAAAACCTCCAGGCCAAGGAGAATAACTTCCTCGCGGCGCTGGTCGTCCGGGACGGCCGGTTCGGTCTCGCCTTTGTCGATATCTCCACCGGGGAATTCCGGGTGGCCGAGACGGACGACCGGGAGGTCTTTCTTGTGGAAACCGCCGGTCTGGAGATCCGCGAGCTGATCGTTCCCGAGGACCTCCGGGACGATGCGCTGGTCCGGGGTCTTGCAGGCGAACAGGATCGCTGCCTGATCAACCGTTTCCCGCCCGAGAGATTCGAGCTCGAAGCCGCCCTCGGTCTTCTCCGGTCCCAATTCCCCGCAAAGAAGCTCGACGAGCTGGCCGTCGAGCGCCATCCCGCGCTGGCCCTTGCCGCCGGCGCCGTTCTGGACTACATGGCCGAGACGCAGAAGGGGCGCCTCGGGCACATCAACGACCTGGCCTGGCATGAAAGTGGAGCCCTGCTGATTCTGGACGAGACCGCCAAGCGCAATCTCGAGCTCTTTGCCACGATCGCGGAGGGGAAGAAGACCGGGTCCCTCTTCCACGTCCTCGATCAGACGGTGACCTCCCTGGGCGGAAGGAGGCTCCGCTGGTGGCTCAACTGTCCCCTCCGCGATCCGGCCCGCATCCGGGAGAGACTGGACGCCGTGGCCGAGATCCGCGAAAGACACCTCCTGCGGGAATCGCTGCGGGGGCGGCTCCGCTCGGTTTACGACCTGGAGCGTCTCGGGAGTCGGATTGCAGTGGGGCTCGCCAATGCCCGCGATCTGGCGGCCCTCAAGGATTCTCTCGGCGTCCTGCCGGGAATCCGCGCCCTCCTTGGCGAGACCGGGGCGCCGCTCCTGACGGCGATCCGGGAAGGGATCGACGAACTGCCTGATATCAGGGATTTGATCGAAAGGTCGATCGTGGAAGAACCGCCGCCGACGATCCGCGAGGGGGGGATCATCCGGGAGGGGTACGACCCGGAGCTGGATCGCCTGATTTTGGCGCTCAGGGACGGCAGGAAGTGGATCGCCGCCCTGGAGGAGAAGGAGCGGCAGCGGACGGGGATTGCCTCGCTTAAGGTTGGCTTCACCAGCGTCTTCGGGTATTACCTCGAGGTCACCAAGGCCAACGCCCGCCTGGTTCCGGCTGACTATATCCGCAAGCAGACCCTGGTTAATGCGGAGAGGTACATCAATGAAGAGCTGAAGGGTTATGAGGAGACCATCCTCCATGCCCAGGGGGGGCGCCAGGACAGGGAATACGAGCTGTTCATCGGGATCAGGGACAGGATCGCCGGGGAGATCCGGCGGATCCAGGAGACGGCGTCCAATGTCGCCGCTCTCGACGCCCTCGCGTCGCTGGCGGAGGTCGCGGAGCGATACAACTACTGCCGGCCGGCGGTCGATGCGGATAATATCATCGAGATCATTGACGGCCGCCATCCGGTCGTGGAGCGGATACCGGGCGGGGCCGGCTTCGTCCCGAACGATGTCGTCCTCGACCTGGATAAAAACCGCTTTCTGATTATAACCGGTCCCAACATGGCGGGAAAGTCGACCTATATCCGCCAGATCGCCCTGATCGTTCTCATGGCCCAGATGGGGAGTTTCGTTCCCGCAACGAAGGCGCGGATCGGCGCGGCGGATCGGATCTTCACCCGCGTCGGCGCCGCGGACAGCCTGGCCCGCGGGCAGAGCACCTTCATGGTGGAGATGAACGAGGTTGCGGACATCCTCTCTCACGCCACGAAACGGAGCCTGATCATCCTGGACGAGGTGGGGCGGGGGACGAGCACCTTCGACGGCCTGAGCATCGCCTGGGCGGCGGCGGAGTACATCCACGACGCCGCCCATCTGGGGGCGAGAACGCTGTTCGCCACCCATTATCACGAACTCACCGATCTGGCCGCGGCCAAGGAAGGCGTAAAAAACTACAACATCGCCGTCCGGGAATGGGGGGAGAAGATCATCTTCATCAGGAAGATCATGGAGGGGGGGACGAACCGGAGCTACGGCATCCAGGTGGCTCGGATTGCGGGCGTCCCCGCCGAGGTTGTCGCGCGGGCGAAGGAGATCCTCCGCAACCTTGAGAAGGGGGAGCTCGACGAGGTCGGGATGCCGAAGATCGCCCGCGGCAGGAAAGCGCCCCGGCCCCATGCGAATCAACTGAGCCTCTTTATGGATGAAAAGGATTCGGTCGTTCGGGAAATCAGAGAGATCGACCTGACGAACCTCACGCCCCTGGAAGCGCTTCAGAAACTGAACTCCTGGAAGGACAAGCTGGGGCGGGAGTGAGCTAAATCTACTTGATGCAGACCCGCCGGACCTGTTTGAAATCCGTGACCCCCTGGAGCGATTTATAGATGCCGTCCTGAAGGAGGGTCGTCATCCCCTCGGCCATGGCGGTTTTCCGCAGCACCTCGACGGTCTCCCGTTTCTGGATGAGGCGTTTGATGCTGTCCGTGGCGATGACCAGTTCGTGGATCCCCATCCTTCCCTTGTATCCGGTCTTGTCGCAGGCGTCGCACCCTTTCGGCCGGTAGAGCGTAAACTTGTCGTCATAGGGGATGTTGAGTTTCAGAAACTCATCTCTACCGTAACTTTCCACAATATCCTCGTATTCTACCTGGTCCGGACGATAGGCCTCCTTGCATTTCTTGCAGAGGGTGCGGACGAGACGCTGGGCCAGGATGCCCAGGAGGGAGTCGGCGAAATTCAGCGGGTCGATCCCCATGTCCAGCAGGCGGACGATGGTCTCCGGGGCGCTGTTGGTGTGCAGCGTGCTGAAGACGAGGTGTCCCGTCAACGACGCCTCGACGCCGGTCTTGGCCGTTTCGAAGTCACGCATCTCGCCCACCATGATCACGTCCGGGTCGGCCCGGAGGAAGGCGCGCATGGCGGCGGCGAAGTCGAAACCGATCTTCGACTGCACCTGGACCTGGCGCAGGCCGTACTGGGTGATTTCGACCGGGTCCTCGGCTGTCCAGATCTTTCTGTCCGGCGTGTTGATCTCATGGAGCGAGGCGTGCAGGGTGGTCGTCTTCCCGGAACCGGTCGGACCGACGACGAGAACCATGCCGTAGGGCTTCTCCAGGATATTTCTGAGTTCCCGGAGATTGCGCTCCGACATCCCCATCGCCTCGAGGGGCATGGTTTCTCCCTTCGCCAGGAGCCTCATCACGACGTCTTCCACCCCGCCCTGGGTCGGGATGGTGGCGACGCGCAGTTCCATTTCCTCCCCGCCCGGTTTCTTGAATTTGATCTTGCCGTCCTGGGGCAGCCTGCGGACGGTGATGTCGAGGTTCGACATGATCTTGATGCGCGAGACGACGGCTGCCCGGTAGCTGTAAGGGAGGGTTTGATAGAGGGCGCAGTCGCCGTCCACCCGGTAGCGGACCTCGACGTTCTTTTTCCCGATGTTCGGTTCGATATGGATATCGGAGGCGCGTCTGGTGCTGGCGTCGAGGATGATCTTGTTGACGAGCTGCATGATCACGCTGTCGGATTCGGTTACGACCTCGCCATCCTCCTCTTCCTGAGACTCCTCCTCAGCCGGTCCGAGCTTGCCGAGGATCTCGGTGATGGACGATTCGTCCTCGTGAGACTGGAAGAAGTGGTTTATGAACTTGATGATGTCCTCGGGGAAGGATACGTTGTAGCGGACGGACTTTGTCTTGAGGAGGTTTTCGATCATGTCCCGCTTGAGGATGTTGTTGGGATCGTCGACGATGATCTGGATAAAGCCGTCTTTTTTCTCCAGCGGGACCCACAGTTCCCGGCGGAGGTATTCCCGCTTGAGATTTTTCAACAGGTCTCCGGGGATAGGGTACCGATCGGAGAAGGAGATGAATTTGCAGCGGAAGAACTCCTCGAAGGAGCGGCCGATGTCCTCCCTGGTGATCTTGAACTTCTTCATCAGGTAGGTCTCGATGTTCTCCTTGGCCTCGCGCGAATTCTCCCAGGCGCTGTCCAGTTCCTCCTCCTTGAGGAGGCCGCGGCTCAGCAGGAAGTCGAAACGGGTTTTCCGCCGCCGGGCGAACCGCTCCTGGTTGGAGATGGCGATGCCCAGGACATTGGCGATCTCCTGCAGAAAACCCTTTTCCTCCTCGGAAAACTTGCCGACATCTCCCTTTCTGTTGAGAACCTGCACGACCCCCATGATTGTCTTGTTGTGCACGATCGGGGCGGCGAGAACCTGCCTGGTCCTGAAACCGGTTTTTTTATCCCAGCTTGCGTCATGGGCAAGATCCTGGTCGATGATCCTGAGTTCCTCGGGGTCGTAGACGTCGGATATGTTGACAACCTTCCCGGTCATGGCCGCAAAGCCTGCTATGCTCTTCTTGTCGATCGGAACGCGGATCTCCTTCAACTCCGTGCCGTCCAGGAACAGGGAGTATATCTCGTTGGTCATCCGATCGATGACGTAGATCGTCAGGGAGTTGGCGATGAAGAGGGTCAGTATGCCCTCTTTGAGATCTACGAGGATCTGCTTGATGTTCTGGGCGGCGTGTATGCGGTTGGTAATGTCCAGCAGGGCCTTGCGCTGCCGGAGCATCTCTTCGAGACCGGTGATATCCTTTTCTTTTAGCTGAACCGCCATGGCGTACTCCAGTATCGACGATCGCGGAGAAAATCTGATGTTTAATTATATCAGAACTGAAAATAATTCAATATGAAGTTTATCGAGCCTTCTGCCTTTTAAGAAGCCGTCACCCTTCAGTCACGATCCGCGAGAAGTCAGCGATGCCATGAAAAAGATCGGAAATCTCTTTGAGAAGCGACATGCGGTTGAAGCGGAGGCGTTCGTCCTCCGCCATCACCAGGACGGCCTCGAAGAATGCATCCACCGGTTTCCGGAGGCGGGCCATCTCGATCAGGGCGCCCGGATAATCGTCGCGGCCGATCCTGTCGACAACGGTCCGGCAGATCCGCAGAAAGGCCTCATGGAGATTCTTCTCCTCGGGGGCCGCAAACAGGGAGGGATCGACGGCGCCTGCTTCGAACCCCCGGATGATGTTGAAGACCCGCTTGAAGGCGATTGCCAGCGGCTGGAAATCCGGATGGGCCTTGAAGGCGATCATGGCCTGGACCTTTTCCTCCGCCTGAACGAGCTTTTCCGCGCCGGCGGCGATAACGGCGGCGACGACGTCGTAGGGACTGCCCTGGGAGAGGAGCTGATTTTCAAACCTGCCCCGGAAAAATTCCAGGACATCCGCCTTCACCTCGCCGGCGGGGCGTTTCAGGAGCGGGCCGAGGATGGCGATGCTCTCGTCGATCAGCATATCCAGCGGCAGGCGGTAGCGTTTGCTCAGGATGATGTTGATGACGCCCAGGGCCTGGCGGCGCAGGGCGTAAGGATCGGCCGTTCCGGTCGGCGCCAGGCCGACCCCGAAGAATCCCGTGATCGAGTCAAGTTTGTCGGCGATGCTGACGATGGCCCCGGCGTCGGTTTCCGGGAGATCGCCGCCCGCGGCCGTGGGGAGGTAGTGCTCGTAAACGGCTCTGGCGACGAGAGGATCTTCGCCGGCCAGAAGCGCGTATTCGCGGCCCATGATCCCCTGCAGCTCCGCAAATTCTCCGACCATCTGGGTGTCCAGATCGGCCTTGGCGAGCGTCGCGGCCCTCTCCACGAGAGGCGCGAGGGCAGGATCGATCCGCGCGGCGATGAAGGAGGCGAGTTTGCGGAATCGCAGGACCTTCTCGTACGATGTTCCCAAGAGGGTGTGAAAGGTCACTTCTTTTAAACCCTCGACTCGCTCCTCCAGGGGGATCTTCCGGTCCTCATCGAAGAAAAATCTCGCATCGGCCAGACGGGCGCGGATGACCCTTTCATTTCCCCGTCTGACGACCGCAGGATCGCGGGCCACTGTGTTGCCGACGGCGATGAAGAAGGGGAGAAGGGCGCCGTCGGCGTCCAGAACCGGAAAGTACTTCTGATGGGAGATCATCGTGGTGATGAGGACCTCGCGGGGAAGTTTGAGATATTCGGAGTCGAAACCGCCGCAAACGACGGTCGGGTATTCCGTCAGGAAAGTGACCGTCTCGAGGAGCTCCTCGTGCGGCAGGACGATGCCGCCCACGGAGCGGGCCGCCTTCCGGGCTTCTTCAGCGATGATCTTTTTGCGCTCGGCGGGATCGACGATGACGAAATGTTCCCGGGTCTTTGCCAGGTATTCCTCCCCATTGGCCACGGGGAAGGCCTGCGGGCTCATGAAACGATGGCCGCGGCTCATGTTGCCCGTTTCGATGTCGGCAATCCGGAAGGGAACGACGCGGCCGTCGAAAAGTGCGAGCAGCCAGTGGACGGGCCTCGCAAAGCGGAACTCCAGATCGGACCAGCGCATGGATTTGCGGAAGGCGATCCCGGCGATGAGCTTCGGCAGCAGGACGGGGAGGAGGTCCTCTGTCGCCTCGCCGGCGATTTTTTTTCGGGCGCAGATGTACTCCCCCTTGTCCGTGGTCACCGTTTCCAAATCCTCTACAGCGACCCCCTGTCCCCTGGCGAAACCCAGCACGGCCCGGGAGGGGCTGCCCTGCTCGTCGAAGGCGACCCTCCTGGCCGGCCCCAGTTTCTCGATGACCTGATCTTCCTGCCTTTCGGCTACATCCTCGACGCCGAGAAAAAGCCGGCGGGGTGTGCCCATCGCCCGGATCTCTCCGTGGCGGATGCGGCCCGCTTCCAGTTCCTTACGCGCGATCTCCTCCAGATCCCGGAGCGCCTTCGGCAGAAAGGCGGCCGGTATCTCTTCGGTCCCTATCTCCAGGAGTAGTTCCTTGCCCATTTATCGTCCCCTTTTGATAAAACAAAACTTTGCACAATTGAAAATCATCTCCCGGAAGCGCGTATTTTAGATTTTTCGGAACGAAAAATGTACAGCGCGCGGAGGGAGCATGATTTTCATAAGCATTTTTTCAGCGGGTGTCCCATCTCCTCACGCTGCCGCAGGTATCCTTCGGCGCTCAGGCGGGCGAGGTTCCGGACCCGGCCGATGTAGCTGGTCCTTTCGGCGACGCCGATCGCACCCCGGGCGTTGAGCAGATTGAAGGTGTGGGAACACTTCAGGCAGTAATCGTAAGTGGGCAGCACCAGCCCCTTTTCCGCCACCCTGATTCCCTCCGCCTCGTACATGTCGAAGAGGTTCCTCAGCAGGGCCGTGTCGGCGCTTTCAAAATTGTAGGCCGACCATTCCACCTCGCCCCGGTGATGGACGTCCCCGTACCTGATCCCCTCGGTCCACTTGAGGTCATAGACATTGTCGATCCCCTGGATATACATGGCGATCCGTTCGATGCCGTAGGTCATCTCCACGCTGACGGGATTGAGATCGAACCCGCCGATCTGCTGGAAGTAGGTGAACTGCGAGATTTCCATCCCGTCGAGCCACACCTCCCAGCCGAGTCCCCAGGCGCCGATCGTGGGGGATTCCCAGTCGTCCTCCACGAAACGGATGTCGTGTTCCAGCGGATCGATCCCGAAGCTCCTGAGGGAGTCGAGGTAGAGTTCCTGGATGTCCAGCGGCGACGGCTTTAAGAGGACCTGGTACTGGTAGTAGTGCTGCAGGCGATTGGGGTTTTCACCGTAGCGCCCGTCCGTGGGCCGCCGGGACGGTTCCACATACGCGACCCGCCACGGTTCCGGTCCCAAAGCCCTCAGGAAGGTGGCCGGGTTGAAGGTTCCGGCGCCTACCTCTACGTCGTATGGCTGCTGGATGACGCAACCCTGCGCGGCCCAGTACCTTTGAAGGGCGAAGATCAATTCCTGAAAGGTCACAACTCCTCCTGTCGATAAAAAATCCGCAACCTTTGAAAATCACGCTCCCTCCGCGCGCTGTACATTTTTCGTTCCGAAAAATCTACAATGCGCGCTTCCGGGAGATGATTTTCAGGTTGCGCAAAGGCATCAATCCCTTTTCGGGACGCGCGTTCTTAGCACGACGGTCCGGTCGTGTCAATGCGAATTGAAAGGCTTATATCCCCATGCGCCTGATTTCATTGAGGACATGAACCGATTTGGGGTCTCGTCCGAGGAGATGCCGGATAAAATGGGCCAGGAGGCGCCGGCTTTCCTGAGCGGACTGCTCCGACAGGTGCAGCCGGCCCAGCCGGTCGACCTCCAGTTCGCGCGCCATAAGCAGGGTCATGATCGTCCCGAGGGATACGGGGACGGCGTCGCGGTCCGAGGGACGGCAGGCGGCGCAGAGCAAACCGCCTTCGGCGGTGAACCGGTACGAGGATTCCCTGCCGACCGGCGTCTTGCAGGCCAGGCAATGGTCCAGCACCGGGTCGTACCCGGACAGCCTGAGCAGGCGGATCTCGAAGAAACTAAGGAGTGCCTCCGACGCGGCGCCCGCGTCGAGAAACAGGAGGAAGTCGTTGAGAAGTCCGAACAGGGCGGCGTTTTTCTTCTCTTCCGGCATGAATTGGTCCGTCAGGTCGATCAGACAGGAGGCGAGGAGGGTCTTCCCCAGATCGGCGCGGATTCCCGGAAAATGGGAGGTCACGGTGCATGACTCGATCAGGGCCAGGCTGTCCGGGCGCCGGCGGGAAAAGAGGATCTGCAGGCGGGAAAACGGTTCGAGGGCGTTGGCGAACCGCTTGCGGCTGCGTCTGGCCCCCTTCGCTATTCCCCTGAGCTTGCCGAACTCGGCGGTGCAGAAGGTAACGATCAGGTCGGATTCGCCGTACTGGATCAGGCGAAGAACAATCGCCTCCGCCCGTTGCGGGGTCCTGGCAGTTATCATGTTTTCTCTCGCAGCGGTTTCAGATATCGCGGTACCGGATCGCCCCGCCCACGACGGTCAGAACCGCTTTCCCCCTCATAATCCGGCCGTGGAAGGGGGTGTTCCTGCCGCGGGAACGAAACAGGGCGCGGTCGCAGACCCATTCCCGGGCGGGGTCGATGACGGTGACGTCGGCGTCGGCGCCGGCGGCGAGAGTTCCCTTTGGAAGGCGGAGGACGCCGGCGGCATTGACGGTCATCTTTGCGAGCAAAGACAATAGAGAGAGGACGCCGTCAGCGACCAGCGCGAGGGAGAGGGAGAGTGAAGTTTCCAGGCCCGTCAGGCCGCTTGCCGCATAGTCGAACTCGACCTCCTTGTCGGTGCGGGCGTGGGGGGCGTGATCGCTGGCAATGACATCGATGGCGCCGTCGGCGAGACCTGCGCGGACGGCCTCCCTGTCTTCTCGGTTGCGCAGGGGCGGGTTGACCTTGAGGTTGGTGTCGAAGCCCCTGAGTTCCCCGTCGGTCAGCGTAAAGTAGTGGGGCGCAGTCTCGGCCGTCACCCGGACGCCTCGCGCCCTGGCCTCCCTGATCATGCGGACCGACCCGGCGGTGCTTACATGGGCGATATGCAGGGGCGCCCCGGTGTATTCAGCCAGGAGCAGATCCCTGGCGACCATGGTCTCTTCGGCAAGACTCGGGACAGCGGCAAGACCGAGTTCGGCGGAGACGGTCCCCTCGTGCATCACGCCGCCGGCGGAAAGGTTCGTGTCCTCGCAGTGCGCGACGATCGGCATGTCGAGGGAGGAGGCGTATTCGAGGGCCCGCCTCATCAGGGCGGCGTTCATGACCGGTTTGCCGTCGTCGGAAAACCCGACGGCCCCGGCGTCCCTGAGGTCCTGGAATTCCGTCAGGAGGGCCCCTTCCGATTTCACGCTGAGCGCCGCAATGGGATAGACGTTTACGAGGCCGCATTCGGCCGTCTTGCGGCGGATGAATTCCGTGACAGACCGGTTGTCGTTGACGGGGTTCGTATTGGGCATGCAGGCGATGGAGGTGAAACCGCCGGCGAGGGCCGCGGCGCTCCCGGAGGCGATCGTCTCCTTGTACTCGAATCCCGGTTCCCGAAGATGGGTATGGATGTCGATGAGCCCTGGAACGACGATTTTCCCCCGCAGGTCGAGGACCTCTATGCCGGAGGCCTTCTTGTTCGCCTTATGGAGGTCCCGGCCCGTTTTGACGATCTTTCCGTTTTCAATGAGCAGGTCCGTCACCTCGTCCCTGTTGAGGGAGGGATCGACCACCCTGCCGCCTTTAAGCACGAGAGTCATGTATCTCCTCCTGTTAAAAGATACAGAAGCGCCATTCGCACGGCCACGCCGTTCGTGACCTGATCGAGGATTATCGAACGGGGGCCGTCGGCGATGTCGGGGGAGATCTCCACCCCGCGATTGATGGGTCCCGGATGCATGACGAGGGCGTCGGGCTTCGCCAGCTCGATATTCCGGCGGTTGAGGGAGAAGTACTGCGCATATTCGCGCAGGGAGGGGAAGATGTTCTGGCGTTCCCTTTCCGTCTGGATCCGGAGCATCATGACGATGTCCGCATCCCGGATGGCCTCCTCGATCCGGGTATGGGCTATGACTCCCATGTTCTCGATGCCCCGGGGGATCATTGTCGCCGGACCCGCCACCGAGACCCGGGCGCCCATCTTGGTCAGCCCCAGGATGTTGGACCGGGCGACGCGGCTGTGGGCGATATCGCCGATGATTGCCACCTGCAGCCCCTCGATCCTCCCTCTTTTCGACCGGATCGTCATCATGTCCAGAAGCGCCTGCGTTGGATGCTCGTGCGCTCCGTCGCCGGCGTTGATCACCGATTGCCTCAGCAGGCCGGCCAGCAGGTGGGGGGCGCCGGCGGCGCTGTGGCGGATCACGATGATGTCCGGATTCATGGCCTCGAGATTCCTGGCTGTGTCGATCAGGGTTTCTCCCTTGACGACGCTGCTGGTCGAGGCGGAGATGTTGATGGTGTCGGCGCTGAGGCGTTTGCCGGCGATCTCGAACGAGGTCCTGGTCCGGGTGCTTGCCTCGTAGAAGAGGTTCACCACCGTCCGCCCGCGGAGGGTTGGGACCTTCTTGATCTCCCGCGTTGAGACCTCGAGGAAGGAATCCGCCGTGTCGAGGATGAGCCGGATCTCTTCCACGGAAAGTTCCCGGATGCCGAGGATGTCTTTCCTGTTCAATTTCATAAGCGAACCTCGCCTGTCTCTTCGATGAGCACCTCGTCCGCGCCGTTCTTCTCCATGAGATGGACGCTGACCGCCTCCCAGAGGGAGGAGGGGAGATCCTGTCCGACGAAATCCGCCCGGATGGGGAGCTCGCGGTGGCCACGGTCGATAAGCACCGCCAACTGGATGAGCTTCGGCCTCCCGAAGTCTATCAAGGCGTCCATAGCCGCGCGGATCGTCCGGCCGGTAAAAAGGACGTCGTCCACAAGGACAACCTTTTTACCGTCCAGGGAAAATGGGATATCCGTCTTCCCCAGGAGTTGTTTCCGGTGAGCGGTGCGGATGTCGTCGCGGTAGAGGGTGATGTCCAGGATCCCCAGAGGGATTTCGACCCCTTCCATGGCGGCTATCTTCTGTCGCAGGCGCCGGGCGAGGTAAACCCCGCCGGTCTGGATGCCGACGATAACCAGCTCTTCCACCCCCCTGTTCTTTTCCAGGATCTCGTAGGCGATCCTCGTGAGGGAGCGGCCTATGCCGTCGGCGTCCATAACCACCTTTTTCTTTTCCATTATCTATCCTCTTGAAAGAGCCTTGGTTTGCGGGATTGAATCTTCCGCCTGCCTTCCATCGCCGCAGCCCTTCCGCGGCGTAAAAAAAAAGCCTTCCCCCTGAGCGGAGAAGGCAGGCAGAGCGGATGGAGACGGATTGCTGTTGACAACAAAATTACCCCTTTTCGGGTTAGATGAATGTTGTTGGGTTGCCTTATTTATTGGGCAATTTATAATAAAAAAACGGAGACCGTGTCAAGTTAAAATATCGCCGGAAAAAACGTTTGAAATATGATTGAATAGTGTTATAGGCTCGTTTCGCGCGGGAGGTGATGATCATGGCGGTTGGCGACGAACCGCGGTCGTTTATATTCTTGAGCGCGATCCTGGGGAGCAGGGTTTTTGATTCCGAAGGCCGCGCCGTCGGGAGGGTCCTTGATCTGGGAGGGAACATCCAGGAGAGTTACCCGCCCGTAACCCATGTCTTGCTGCGGCTGGAAAAGGATAACAGGGTCGTTCAACTGCCCTGGCGGAAGGTTGAGTCGAGCAATGGAGAGCTTATCGTCCCTTCCCTGCAGCCGGAGGATCTCCGCTCGCCGTCGCTTGCCGCAGGCGAGCTTTTCCTTAAGGATGCCCTCCTGGATAAGCAGGTGGTGGATACGGACGGGGCCAAGATCCGGCGGGTCAACGATCTGCAGTTCCTCAAGGCGCACAAGGCCCTCTATCTGGTCCATGTGGATGTGGGCTTCCACGGGCTGCTCAGGCGAGTGGGATTGCAGCGTCCCGCGAGGTATCTCCTCCGGAAGCTGTTCGATTACGATATGACGGATCAGCTCATCTCCTGGAAGTTCGTCCAGCCGCTCTCCTCGCCCGATCTGCTGAGGCTGACCATCGCCCACAACCGCCTGGCTCAGATACACCCGGCCGATCTGGCGGACATCATAGAGGAACTGGATATCCATCAGCGCTCGGCTGTTTTTCGGTCTCTTGATGTGGAAACGGCCGCCGAGACCCTGGAGGAGACCGACCCGAAGATCCAGGTCAGCCTGATCCAGGACCTTGACATGGCCAATGCGTCCGACATTATCGAAGAGATGTCCCTCTCCGAGGCGGCGGATCTTCTGGGCGATCTGCCCAGGGACAAGGCTGAAGGCATCCTGCGGGAGATGGAGCAGGAGGTCGCCGAAGACGTGAAGGAGCTCCTGAGCCATCCCGAAGAAAAGGCCGGCGGCCTGATGACCACCGCCTTCCTGCGCTTCGCACCCGCCACGAGGGCCGATGAGGCGCTGGAGACGATCCGGCGCGAGGCCGACGATATGGATCTGATCTATTACCTCTACGCGGTGGATGGAGAAGAACATATCCTTGGGGTGCTGAGCCTCCGCGACCTGCTTACAGCGAAACCGGAAACCGCGTTGGCGGACATCATGGACACGCGGGTGATCTCGGTGGACATCGAGGAGAGAAAGGACCGGATCGCCGATGATTTTGCCAAGTACGGGATCATGGCCATTCCGGTCGTCGATGCAGACGAGCGTTTGAAAGGGGTCATCCTCTTCAAGAACCTTCTCGAAGTGGTGGCGCCAAAGCTGGGGAGATAGAACCATGACCGATGACGAAGGCGGCGGTGGCCTATGGCGGATATCCACTTCGGAGTCTCCCGCGCGCTTCGGGAGGGACTTCCCGGCAAGAAACACTGGAAGACGCTGGCCCTTTTTCTCGCCCTGGTAGGGCCGGGGATAATCACCTCCAACGTGGACAACGACGCCGGGGGCATTACGACCTATTCCCTGGCGGGTGCCGACTACGGTCTGGCGCTGCTGTGGACCCTCATCCCGATCACCGGCGTGCTGATCGTCATCCAGGAGATGTGCGCCCGGATGGGCGTGATCTCGGGCAAGGGCCTCTCCGATCTGATCCGCGAACGGTTTGGGGCGCGGATCACCTTCTACCTGATGATCGTACTTTTCCTGGCAAACCTGGGGAATGCGATTTCCAATTTTGCCGGCGTCGCGGCGAGCCTGGAGATCTTCGGCGTCAGCAGGTACGCCTCCGTGCCTTTGAGCGCCGCCTTTGTCTGGTGGCTGGTGGTCAAGGGGAATTACAAGTCGGTGGAGAAGGTGTTTCTTTACGCCTGCGTCTTCTATCTCTCCTACATCGTCTCCGGCTTCATGGGGAAGCCCGACTGGGGCGAGATCGGGGCCTCCTTCCTGAGGCCTGAGATCAGGTTGGAGAAGGGCTTTCTGACGATGGCCGTGGGTCTGATCGGGACTACCGTCGCCCCCTGGATGCAGTTCTACCTGCAGTCTTCCGTGGTCGACAAGGGGCTCAAGGCGGAGAATTACCAGTATATCCGGATGGACGTGATAATCGGGTCGGTGATGGTCAGCGTGGTGGCCTTCTTCATCATCATGCTCTGTGCGATCACGCTCTTCCAGAACGGCGTCAGGATCGAGAGCGCCAAGGATGCCGCCCAGGCGCTGGCGCCTCTCGCGGGAGAGTACTGCGCCTGGCTTTTCGCCTTCGGCCTCCTTAACGCCTCGCTCTTTGCCGCCTCCATCCTCCCCATTTCGACCTCCTACACCATCTGCGAGGCGTTCGGATGGGAGTCCAGCCTGAACCGCAAGTTTCTGGAGGCCCCCCAGTTCTACGGTCTCTACTCCCTGATGATCTTCCTGAGCGCCGGGATAATTCTGCTGCCCGATATGCCGCTCATCGGGATCATGTTCTACTCGCAGGTCATCAACGGGGCAATCCTTCCCGTCATCCTCGTCTTCATGCTCCTTCTGGTCAATGACAAACGGATCATGGGGAAATACGTCAACGGCCGCCTGATGAACTGCATCTCATGGCTGACGGTGGCGGTCCTCAGCGTCCTGTCGCTCGGCCTGATCGTCGTTTCTCTTTTCTGAGACTTCTATCAGATGAAACCATCATGACGGCCTGCCGTCACAAAGAATGATGAAAATGCCCCTCCCCCTTGAGGGGGGGGTAGGGTGGGGGTGAAAGGCATTTTCAGATGAAAATCATGTCCCGGAAGCGCGCATTGTAGATTTTTCGGAACGAAAAATGTACAGCGCGCTGAGGGAGCATGATTTTCAATGGCGTCACCCTGAGTGAAATCGCAACCTCAGCGCAGGATGTTGCCGAGGCGGCTCCAGCGGACCCCGTATTCCTCCTGGTTCCATGACCAGTAGATGATCAGGGCCTTTCCCAGGATGTCCTTCGCGCTGACGAATCCCCAGAACCGGCTGTCATAGCTCTCGTCCCGGTTGTCGCCCATGACAAAGAAGGAGCCCTCCGGCACCCTGACGGGTCCGAAGTTGTCGCGGGGTTGGACGGCGCCCGGGATGACGAGATTATCCGCGTGCACCCCGTGCTTGTCGTTGTACGGGAGGCCGTTTATGAAGATATTCTTGTTGCGGATCTCGATGGTGTCCCCGGGCAGGCCGATGAGGCGCTTGATGAAATCCTTGGAACGGTCTTCCGGGTAAATGAAGACCAGGATATCCCCTCTCTCCGGGGCGCCGACGGGGATGAGGGTGGCGCGAACGAAAGGGATTTTGATCCCGTAGTTGAATTTGCTGACAAGGATATGATCGCCGATCAGCAGGGTCGGTTTCATGGAGCCGGACGGTATCTTGTAGGCCTGGATCACGAAGGTCCGAACGAAAAAGGCGATCACGACGGCCAGGATGATCGCTTCAATGTATTCCCGAAGTTTGGATTTTTGTTTAACCATTTAATGTTTCCCTTTGAATGACTGTCAAGTAAAAAAAGTTGCCGGGACCTCCTCCGTCAGGAGTAGACGCTCGACAACGTTATCATCACCATGATCAGGGCGAAAAACCCCTTGACGGCGATCCCTGCCGCCCGGCCCAGGACCGCCCCCCAGGACGCCCGGAGGGAGGGCTTAAGCCCGCTGCGATGGAGAAGTTCCAGCGCCGTCATGCCGAGGAATCCTCCGAGAAAGGAACCGGTTATTATTCCCAGCCCCAGCAGAAATGGGGCCAGCAGAGCAGCCCCGGTCAGGCCGCCGATAAGAAATCCCCATAATCCCCGCCGGGAGGCGCCGAACTTCACCGCGCCCGCCATCCCCACGGCAAAATCGGCAATCTCCGCAAGCACCGAGAGGATCAGCAGGGCAAGAAGGACCTTGATCCCTATCTTTTCAAATCCGGTAACGGCGGCATAGACGAACGCGTCGAGGAGGATAATTGCGGTTCCCGGAAAACCGAAGAGGACGGAGAAGGCGCCTAAAAAAAGCACCAGCATGAAGACGGTCAATCCTCCTATCTCCAGGGGCGACAAATTATCTCTTCCTCTTCAGTCCGGTCGGTTTGATCCTTTCGAATAAAAGCACGATCGGGCTCGCGATGAAAACGGTGGAGTATACGCCGGCGATCGTTCCCACCAGGAGCGTAAAGGTGAAATCGTGGATGACAGCTCCCCCGAAAAAGAACAGGACCAGCAGGACGATCAGCACCGTTAGCGACGTCAGGATCGTCCTGCTCAGGGTCTGATTCACGCTCGTGTTGATGACGTCCATGAGCGGCATCTTGATGTTCTTTTTTGAATTCTCCCTGATCCGGTCGAAGATGACGATGGTGTCGTTGATCGAAAACCCGATGATCGTCAGGAGCGCCGCTACGATGTTCAGATCGAACTCCTTGCCGAAGAGCGACAGAAAGGTGATCGTGATCAGGACGTCGTGGATCAGGGCAACGATGCCGCCCAGTGCGTAGCGGAACTCGAACCGCACCCCCACATAGACGAGGATCCCGAGCCAGGAGAAGATGATGGCCAAAAGCGCCTTGCGCGTCAGGTCCCGTCCTACCTTAGGCCCGACCACTTCGATCCGCCTGATCTCGTAGGCGCCCTTTCCGAAGGCGGCCAGCAGGGCCTCATCGACCCGGCTGGTAAGCCCTTTGGGATCTGCGCCCGACTCGGCCGTGCGGACGATGACCTCGTTGGGTCCGAAATCCTGGATGATGCTGCCCTCGAAGCCTATCGCCCGGAATGCGGACCGGATCTTGTCCGTTGGCGTCTCCTTGTTGAATTTGATTTGAATCAGGGTTCCGCCCGCAAAATCTATTCCGAAATTGGGTCCTCCATGCCAGACAAGAGAGGCGATCCCGATGATGATTACTGCGATCGACAGGATGACGGCGGGCCTCATCATCCCGACGAAATTGATGCGGGTTTCCGTTTTAATGATTTCCATTGGATTCTCCTAAATGCTTATCCTCTCGATCCTGCGATTCCAGATGAGGTGATCGAAAACGATCCGCGTGACGAAGATGGCGGTAAACATGCTCGCCACGATGCCGATGGTCAGTGTCACGGCGAACCCCTTTACCGGTCCGGTGCCGAAGCCGAACAGGAACAGGGCCGCCACCAGGGTGGTTACGTTGGAATCGAAAATGGTCAGGAAGGCCTTGGCGTAGCCGGCTTCTATCGCCGCCCGCGGCGTTTTCCCAAGGTGCAGCTCCTCCCTGATCCTTTCGTTGATCAGGACGTTGGCATCAACGGCCATCCCGATGGTAAGCGCTATGCCGGCGATGCCGGGAAGGGTCAGGGTCGCCTTGAAGGCCGCCATGACCCCGAGCAGAAGCAGCATGTTCATAGCCAGGGCCATATCGGCGATGATGCCGGTCATCCGGTAGTAGGCGATCATGAATATCAGGATCAGGATGCCGGCGACGATGCTCGCCAGAGTCCCCATATCGATCGAATCCTGACCGAGAGAAGGTCCAACCGTTCTCTCCTCGAGGATGGTTACCGGCGCCGGCAGGGAGCCGGCTCTCAGGACGATGGCCAGGTCGCTTGCCTCCTCCATCGTGAAAGAGCCGGTGATCTGGGCCTGGCCGCCGGAGATCCTCTCCTGGATCACCGGCGCGGAGTGAACCACCCCGTCCAGGACTATGGCCAGGCGTTTCTTGACGTTCTCACCGGTGATCCGGTCGAAGTCCCTCGCCCCCTGGGCGTTGAACTTGAGCGAGACGTGCGGCTCGCCGAAGCGGTCGCTGATCTGGACCTTGGCGCCCTCCAGGGCGTCGCCGGTCAGGAGCGTCCTGCTTTTGAGGAGCAGGGGGATCTCCGTGCGCCGTCCTGAATTCCGGTCCAGCCGGGATTCGTAGACGACCGCGCTTCCCTCGGGGACGCTGCCCTTGATGGCCTCCTCAAGACTGTGTTCCTCGTCGACGAGCTTGAATTCCAGAAGGGCCGTGCGGCCGATGAGGCTTTTCGCCCGGGCCGGGTCCTTGACCCCGGGAAGCTGGACGATGATCCGGTCGGCCCCCTGCGGGATGATCTCCGGCTCGGTGATCCCGAACTGGTCGACCCGGTTGCGGATCGTCTCCAGGCTCTGTTCCACGGCCATTTTAGCGATTTCCGCGGCGCGTCTTTCCCTGATCCGGAGGGAAACAAGACCCCTGCCTTCCGCCATTTCCGAGGCGGCGATTTCGAGATCGGGGTACTGATTCTTGAGGATCCGTTCGAAGGCATCCCGCGACGCGGCATCCGGGAATTCAAAACCGGGACCTTTATCTTTGGCCTGTTCGCGGAGTTTGAAACGGACCCGGTTGTCCATCAGGGTTTCTTTCAGATCGCCGACGGTGCGCTCCAGCGTGCTTTCCACTGCTTTGGCGGTCTGAACCTCCAGGACGAGATGCATCCCTCCCTGCAGGTCGAGTCCGAGGCGGATCTTGTCCGTCGGGAGGTATTTTTTCCATGAATCGGGAAGGTCGACAGTCAGGGAAGGCGCCAGATAGACGAGTGCGGCCAGGCAGATGACCGTCGTGACGACCACCCTGATTCTGATGCTATTAAACATAAATTGCCCCTTTCAAGCTTATTCCTTGGGCGCCTTCTGCAGGACTGCGCCGATAAAGTTTCTGGCGACCTTTATCTTCACCTTCTCGGCAACCTCGATGGTCACGACCGTGTCCGTAAGCCCCACGACCTTTCCCTGAATGCCCCCGGAGGTCATCACCAGATCCCCGTGGGCGAGATTGGCGATCATATTTTTGATCTCCTTCTGTTTTTTCTGCTGAGGCCGGATCAGCAGAAAATAAAAGATGCCGAAGAGAATCGCCATCATGATGATGAAACTGAAATCGCCGCCTCCTGCGGCGCCTCCTCCTCCGCCTCCCGGGGCGCCCAATGCATAAGCCAGATTCGTCACGGTAAATCCCTCCCTTAAAATGTTATTTCTTAACGAGGCCGTTTACTGCCCCTCGCTTGCCTCTCCATTTGCCAGCTCTTTTAGAAAACGATTCCGGAAATCCCCGTACCGGCCCTCCTGGATCGCTTCGCGCATCCGCTCCATGAGACGCAGATAATACCGGAGATTGTGGATAGTATTGAGCACCATCGCCAGGATCTCCCCGGCGACGTACAGGTGCCGCAGGTAGGCCCGTGAGTAATTTAGACAGGTATAACAATCACATGCGCTGTCGACAGGCGAACCGTCCTCCCGGTAACGGGCGTTTTTTATAACAACCTTTTCCGAGTTTGTAAATAATAATCCGTTGCGGGCCGAGCGCGTCGGCATCACGCAGTCGAACATGTCGATCCCGCGGTAAACCCCCTCGACGAGATCCTCGGGAGTGCCCGCGCCCATCAGGTAGCGCGGCCGGTCTGCCGGGAGCAGGGGCGCCGTAAACGCGATGCTCTCCAGCATCAGATCCTTGGGTTCCCCGACGCTGAGGCCGCCGAGGGCATAGCCGTCAAAGCCGATCTCCAGGAGGGTCTCGGCCGATTGCCGCCGCAGCTCCGGATAGACCCCCCCCTGAACGATCCCGAAGAGCGCCTGCGAAGAGGTCCTTCGTCTTGCCTTGCACCGGGCCGCCCAGCGGGCCGTCCGTTGGAGGGCGGCCTCGGCGTCCTTTCGCCCGGCGGGGTAGGGGATGCATTCGTCCAGGCACATCATGATGTCGCTGCCGAGGGCCTCCTGGATCTCCACCGCCGTTTCGGGGCTGAGGAAGTGCCGGGCGCCGTCGATATGGGACTGAAAGGCGACCCCTTCCTCCGTCAGCGTCCGCAGGGCGCCGAGGCTGTAGATCTGGAAGCCGCCGCTGTCGGTGAGGATGGGCCCCGGCCAGTTCATGAAGCGGTGCAGCCCGCCGAGCTCGGCGATCAGGCGGTGACCGGGCCGGAGATACAGGTGGTAGGCATTGCCGAGGATGATCTCCGCGCCGAGGGCGCTGAGCTGCTCGGCGGTCAGCGCCTTGACGGTCCCCTGGGTTCCGACCGGCATGAAGGCGGGCGTCGCGACCTCGCCGTGCGCCGTCCCGATTCTCCCCAGTCTCGCCCCGCAGAGGGGGTCTGTCGCGATCTTCGTGAATTCCATGGTCCCCCTCAAAGGATCAGCATGCAGTCCCCGAAACTGTAAAAACGGAAACGATTCTCGACGGCCAGCCGGTAGGCCTCCTGCATCAGTTCCCGGCCGGCGAAGGCGCAGACAAGAAGAAAGAGAGACGATTTGGGAAGATGGAAGTTCGTCAGCAGCGCGTCCACGCGCCGGAAGGGACGCCCGGGGTAGATGTAGAGGCGCGTCATTCCGGAAACCGGACCGATCCTGCCGTCCTCGCCGGCGACGGTTTCCAGAACGCGGGTGGCGGTCGTTCCCACGGCGGCGACCCTTTTGGCCCCGTTGACCAGCCGCGCCGCCTGCTCGTCCACGGTGAAATGTTCCTCCTCCATCACATGATCCTCAACGGTCTCGGTTGTGATGGGCAGAAATGTTCCGTAGCCGACGTGCAGGGTGACAGAGGCTATACCCGCTTTCCGTTCCCTGACAGCAGAAAGGACGTCCTCGGTGAAGTGGAGTCCGGCGGTCGGCGCCGCCACCGAGCCGTCCACGCGGGCATAGACGGTCTGGTACCGCTCCAGATCCGCCTGCGACAGGGAATTCCCCCTGCCGCGCCTGATGTAAGGCGGCAGCGGCGCAGATCCCCAACGGGCGAGGAAGTCGTCGAAAGGGCAATCCGTTACGAACAGCAGGAGCCACCGCTTGTCGGACAGCCGCTCAAGGACCGTCGCCCGGCAGCCGCCGTCAAAGACAATGGTCATCCCGGCGGCGACCCGCTTGGCGGGACGCAGAAGGACCTCCCAGGTCTCTCCCGGCGTCTCCCCGGTCTCCCGCCGGGAGAGCAGGAGGATTTCGATGCTTGCCCCCGTTTCCTTCCGGCCGCTGAGGCGGGCCGGAATGACCCGGGAATCGTTGATCACCAGGACATCTCCCCGCCCGAAATACTCGGGGAAATTTTTAAATCCCCTGATCTCGATGCCGCCGGTCTTCCTGTTGACGACCATCATCCGGGACTGGTCCCGGACCGCAGCCGGTTGCTGGGCGATCAGCTCCTCCGGCAGGTCATATGCGAATTCTTCCAGTTTCATAATTATTTTAAGAAGCTAAGGAGGCGACGAAGGGGAGGGTCATTTTTCGGGGGGCGCCCCCTTCTTCATATTCCAGATGAGGTCCATCTCCGCGAGGGAAGAACCGGCCGGCGTCTTCCCGCGGGCGGCGAGTTCCCGCTCCATATCCGCAAAGCGCCGGGAGAATTTTTTAAGGGAACGCCGGAGCGCCGCTTCCGCATCGACCTGGGCGAAGCGGCAGAGGTTAACGAGGGTGAACAGAAGATCGCCCACCTCCTCCTTCATCTGCTCGTCGTCTCCCGCCGCCATTGCGGCCTTGAACTCGGCTACTTCCTCTTCAAGTTTGTCGAGCACCCCGGAGGCGTCCTTCCAGTCGAAGCCGACTTCCGCGGCCTTTGCGGTTGCGAGCTGCGTTCTCGCCAGAGCCGAGAGGGAGGCCGGAACGCCCTCGCAGATGCCGGTCTCCTTCCGTTCCTTATGTTCTGTTTCTTTCTTGATCATCTCCCAGTTCCGGCGGACGTCCGCGATGCCGTTTACTTCGGCGTCGCCGAATACGTGCGGATGACGCCTGATCATCTTTTCCCTTACGGCGTCGATCACGGCGGCCGTGTCGAATTCCGCCGCCTCTTCCGCGAGTTTAGCCAGGAAAATGATCTGGAAGAGGAGATCGCCCAATTCCTCCTTCAATCCTTCCGGCGCGGATTCGTCGAGGGCCTCGATGACCTCGTAGGCCTCTTCGATGAGATAACGGCCCACGTCCCCTTTTTTCTGCGCCCTGTCCCAGGGACAGCCGCCGGGAGCTCGCAGCCGCTCAACAATCTCGATGAGTTCCTGTAATTTCATGTCGACCTGTGAAACTGTTGTTTGCATGCCGTCAATCCTTTTGACTATATTCCGGGATATAAATCCGGCGGGAGGCGGGCCCGTCTCTATTGATGCCCGCAGGGAATCCCGCTTCCCCCGGACGTGGGATTTCCTGTCCTTCTTCCGTGCCCCGTGAGTGCCGAGAAAGTGCGCACATATATAGCGAGAGCCCCGTCCTGTCAAGGTGAAAAAAGTCTCGCGTTCAACCCCGGAAAACGGCCGGAAATTATTCTTGACAGGGTCGGTAAAGATTGTTAGAAACTCGCCACGTTTTACGCGGCATCCGGACTTTTGCGAAGCCGCCACGGTTGCGCGGCTATCCTGAGGGATTAAAACCTCTCATTTCGGTCGCCGGCGGGGAATTGCGTCCGGCCGAACGGATCGGACTTCTTGCGGAAATACGGGGAGGTGTCGTCTATATGGATATGAAGCGCGATTACTATGAGGACATTCAGCTCTTCAAGAGTAACGTGGTTCTTTTCTGGACGGCGGTCCTGCTGCTGGCCCTTTTCACCTTCCCCTTCTATGCCCAGAATTATTACATCTACCTCTTCAATATAATCATGGTTCACGTTATCCTGGCAGTGGGCCTGAACATCCTCGTGGGCTCCACCGGCCAGATATCCCTGGGCCATGCCGGTTTTTTTGCAATCGGCGCCTACGGGACCGCGCTCCTGATGGCAAAGCTCCAGGTCCCTTTCATCTTTGCAATCATACTCGCCGCCTTCATCGCGGCTTTTTTTGGCTTTATTCTCGGCCTGCCGGCGCTGCGGCTGGAAGGTCCCTACCTGGCGATTGCCTCTCTCGGCTTCGGGCTGACCATCATGCATGTCATCGGAGGGATGAAGGTGTTCGGCGGCCGAATGGGCGTCAGGGTGCCGCCGCTCGATCTGGGGATCGGGCAATTGGGCCTGAGCTGGATCCTGAGGACCGATATCCAGAAGTACTACCTGATATTGATCATCACCGTCCTGATGGTCGTGGGCGCCAGAAACATCCTCAAGACCAGGGTCGGCCGGTCTTTTGTGGCCATCAGGGACAGCGATATCGCCGCGGAGGTCATCGGGGTCAATCTGACCATTTACAAGACTCTGGCCTTTGCCGTCAGCGCCTTTTATGCGGGCATCGCGGGGGGGCTTTTCGGTTTTGTCCTGGGATTCTTCGATCCGTTTACCTTCAATATGATCCTGTCCATCATCTTTCTCGTGATGGTGGTGGTCGGGGGGCTGGGCACCGTTTCCGGGGGGATCATGGGCGCCGTCCTGATTACCTATCTCCAGTACGACTTTCTGAAAAACATCGGCGAAGTCCCCTATTTGGGAGAACTGCTGATATACGTTTCCAGGCAGTGGTTCACCGTCGTCGGCCTGGAAAATTTCAGCAGCATGGCCATCGGACTGATCATGATCGGGATTATCATCTTCGAGCCGCTCGGCATGTTCGGCGTATGGATACGCCTGAAGAAATACTGGATGACGTGGCCTTTTTAACAATAGAAATCTTTGAAAATCATGATCCCTCCGCGCGCTGTACATTTTTCGACCCTGCACCTCCTCGCTGCGCTGCCGGGAAAAAACTCGCGCTTCGCGCTCAGACAGTTTTCCCGGTGGGCGCTCCGCTGCGGGGGCAGGGCGCCCCGAAAAATCTACAATACGCGCTTCCGGGATCAGATTTTCAATTTTCGCTAAAGGTTGCAAATATAATAATGGGCGAGGGATAAAGATGCCTTTTGGACAACTGTTGGTCGAAGGACTGGCGATCGGCGCCTGTTACGGTCTGTTTGCGACTGCGGTCGTAATCATCTACAAGACCTCCGAGGTGGTCAATTTCGCCCAGGGCGAGATGGCCATGCTGTCATCGTTCGTGGCCTTCCATATCCTGGCCGTTTATCAATTGCCCTTCTGGCAGGCCTTCCTCATTGCCATGGTCTTCTCCATACTGTTAGGGGTGCTGATCGAATATCTCTTCCTCCGCCCCGCCAAGCATCCCAGCATCCTGGGGATGATCGTCATCACCCTGGGGGCGGAGATGCTGCTCATGGGCCTCGCCGGCTGGAAATGGGGGGCGGAGCAGAAATTCTTCTCTCTGCCCCTCGATCCCTCCGTGACCTATGAACCGGTAAAGGGGATGGTCGTCAACAACTGGGCCATCGCCGTGTTTGCCGTGGCTTCCTTAATAATGCTGCTTTTGTATGTCTTCTTCAAATACACCAAGCTCGGGGTGGCCATGCGGGCCACCCAGCAGAACAAGCATGCCGCCAAGATCATGGGCATCCGCACCGAACGGGTGTTTTCCTTCGCCTGGGGGTTCAGTTCGCTCATCGGCGCCGTCGCGGGGATGTTTTTCGCGTCCCGGGCCACGCTCGACCCGGCCTTTATGATGGAGCCTTTCCTGCGCGCCTTTGCCGCGGCCGTTCTGGGGGGGCTGATGAGCATCCCCGGGGTCATCATCGGCGGGGGGCTCATGGGATTGATCGAGAACTTCTTCGGCTACTACTGGCCTACCTGGAAGCCGATCGTGGCCTTTATCGTGATCATCCTCGTTCTCTGCCTGAGGCCGAGCGGGCTTTTCGCCAAGCATTATGTTAAGAAGGTTTAAAATGGCGACGGCCGCCTGCTTATCGGCGCGGTTGCCTTCCCTCAAACTTAAATTGATCATAAAGGAGGAAGCCATGAAGTTCAGATTTTTTGGTTTATTCGTTGCGATGCTGGCCGCCCTGTTAGCTGCCGATGTCAGCCAGGCGGCCCCGCCCCCGGGTTTTGACGACAAGGAAATCCGCGTTGGCCAGTGGGGCCCCCAGACGGGGCCGGCCGCGCCCTGGGGATCGGTGGCGAGGGGGAGCAAGCTCCTGTTCGATATCGTTAATGAAGAGGGCGGCATCCACGGCCGGAAGATAAAATACTTCATCCGGGACGACATGTACAACCCCGCGCAGACCGCGGCGGTGGTGAAGGAACTGGTGGAACGGCAGGGCATCTTCGCCTTCGTGGGAGGCGTCGGCAGCGCCCCCGGCATGGCGGTGAAAGATTATCTGACGGCAAATAAAATCGTCTGGGTCTCGCCGTCGGCCGCCGACAAAGACTTCACCCAGCCGCTGAATCCTTACATCTTTGCCCAATATCCGCTCTACAAGGACGAGGGCAGCATCCTGGCCAAGTACATCGTGGAAAAGCTCAAGTCGAAGAAGATCGGGATGCTCTACCAGAACGATGCCTACGGAAAGGACGGTCTGGAAGGGGTGAAGGAGCGCCTCGCCACCTACAAGATAGGCCTGGCGGTCGAGATCCCCATAGAGCCCACCGAAAAGGACCTGGCCTCTCAGATCCTGAGGCTTAAAAATGCGGGCGCCGAAACAGTGGTCATGTTTGTCGGCCCGACCCCGGC
>Ga0172371_10000342_pt1 | contig 71005 bp, 65 predicted proteins | sample Lak12m_FD_114543 | JGI IMG/M metagenome (GOLD analysis project Ga0172371, IMG submission 114543) | Freshwater microbial communities from Kabuno Bay, South-Kivu, Congo - kab_022012_12m | ecosystem: Environmental > Aquatic > Freshwater > Lake | place: Democratic Republic of the Congo: South-Kivu... | reverse complement strand
CGCAGACGCCCAGGGCCTCATCGCCCCCAATGTGCAAGTCGCTGATCAAATAATAACTTTTAGCCATGTCATGTACCTCAGGGCTGTAGGCGATTTGGCTGACGGCCTACATCCGTGGGTCTGAATTTTACCATTTCTTACTTGCCTTCTTTGATATATATCAGAAATTGTGTGGTGGTTTCATAATTTCGGGGGTGTTTGGGCCGGCGTCCGATCGCGGGCCGGCCCTCCCCCGGAGAGACCCGGTAGTCCGCTACAAGGCCCGAGGAAGGCAAAACCGTCGTCACGTTGCTGAAAAAACCTCTTTTATCCGGTTGTTGAGCATACGGCTCCCCACTTACCCCAGTCAAGCGCAATCTTTTCCGGATTCGGGGACACCATGCTTATTTCTGCGGAGTTTGGCGTTTTGTCTTCGGAAGCACAGAGGGTAATCGGACGGGTTTCAATGTGATGAGGAGAAAGGCGAAAAAGAAAAAGCCGTCGAATCAGCCCTGCCGACTCGACGGTTTTGTTCTTCTGGTGGGGGCGACTGGATTTGAACCAGCGACCTCCTGAACCCCACTTACAAACAACAAGAAGCACCACGTATAATGTCAATAACTTAACTCAGGCCGACCGTTCCAAACAGCACCACAAATCAGGACAATGCACAACCTATTGACACAAAATTGACACTGCCTCAAATTGCTATAATTTCTTGCTCATCCCCACAATCACTTTTTCAATTTCTTCTGAAACATTCCGCCACCCTGAATCTTTGGGCCGCCACTTTGTTATGGCCTTTCCGTCTTTTGGCACGGCTTTCAAATTGCCGAATGGGCATTTGGTCCAATTGCAGTCGCGTACGATCACCGGCACCACTCGTGCCTCTTTACGGTCATGCTTTTCCAGCGCTCGCTTCATCTCTTTTTCATAACAATAATCTGAAGCGATGAAATTAGCGCTAACCAACAGGAGAATAATGTCCGCGGCTTCTAGATTCTGATCAATCACCTGCTTCCATTCATCGCCGGCCTCTATATTTCTGTCATGCCAAGGCTCAATCAATTCTCGACGGTGCAGAAGTTTCAGGTGCGTTTCCAGATCCTCTCGAAAGCTTTCGTCTTTATGGGAGTAACTGTAGAATAGCCGCACAGGCAATGACTGTTCAAGCAGCGTTCCGGCTTTGGTGCGAGCAGAACCAAGGTCCACGCCGTTGAGCAATTCTTCTACTCGAATTTGTACAGGCATGTCGTCCACGACCTCAGGAAAGTCTTTTATGCCGTTTCGTTCCATGACCAGCAGTTTCTGATACGCTACGCACATTCTGGGGTACTTAGGTAAGGGAATCATTGCCTCTGGATTCAAGTTCCGAATATCACTGTGAATCCTTTCGAAATCTGACCGGATAATTGCCAATAATCGACGACGACCAGACCGGGGGCCGGACACAGATATATACACCTTCCTGTCTTGCAAATCTGATTTGACCAATGCTTGGTTATCTTCAAACTTTAGGATCACGCCGGTACGCCAGCGGGGAAGCCCCTCACTTAACCTGTGAGTGCGAACGATGAATCTAGGGAGCAACCCTTCCGGTAACACATGATAATGATACTCGAAATTGAGACACTCTTCTGGTTTGAACGCTGCAGAACTCTCAGGCTCTTGTATGTCGAGTAATTCCGGAATAAGGAAATGCGTTTCGTCGTCTGGAAAGCTGAAACAAAGATCGAACTTCTTCATTAGGTCGAAAAGAAAAAGACGCATTCTGGCGGGGTACTTGCGAGCCTCCAAGGTACCGGAAACTTCATTTATTCGAATCTCACCCTTTTGTTTCCTCAAGATATCCGAATGAAGAATGGTGTAGATTCCTTTTGTGACCCAATGCGGATTCAAAACATGTGTATCTTGCAATCGTGCATCATCCTTGTAATTAAGCACGATTCCAAGCGTGTGCAAAAAAGATGCAAGCGATTCTTGAGCTACAGTATCCATCTCACCAAATTTTCTGCAAATCGATCGGTATTTATGGAACGTGAGATAATTCTCTTTCATTCCTGCAAGTCTGTCTTTTATGCTGAACCAGCTTGCTGGGAAAGCGTCGCGAAGGTGCTTCAACTCGGCCGCTTCATGTTCAATGGCCGCTCGGAGTTCTTGGATTCCAGTTCGATCTGCACAGTCCGTTTCGATAAATCTTGTGACAGCCTGGAATTTCGCTTTGAGGGCGCGGCGATTAACATCGAAGGGGACTTCCTTGATTTTATTCAGCACTACAATCACGGGCGAATCATGGCCGAAGCTTTCGATCAGCCTAAGCCAGTAATCAGCGTCCGCCTCTGCAAGCTCCTCTCGGCCGTTGAGTACCAGCAGATACAGACTGCGCTGCGTCAGGAAGAACTGATGAGTCGCATGTTGAATTTCCTGGCCACCGAAATCCCATATGTTCAGCCGAACCTTCTCTTTTCCATGGAATTGGAGTTTCCATTCAGTTATTCGAATGCCTTCGGTTTTCTTCTCATCTCGTTCAAACCTGTCGAATAGTAGTCGATTAACAATTGAAGTTTTGCCTACTCCTCCGCGCCCTACGAGAATGAGCTTGGCTTCATTTAGTGGGCGACTACTCGTCTGAACTCGGAAATAGTACTCTAGGGTCGGGGCGGCTGGCGACGGCCTGTCAATGAACTCCCGCGGTATACCAATTATGGGGTTTCCGTACAGAGCCAATCTAGTCAGTGAACCTAGTTTCCCAAGAGATGCCGGCAACTCGACCAGCCGATTGTGAGACAGATCAATTTCTTGCAACCGTGCCAGTTTTCCTATGGACGCGGGCAATTTCGCGATCTGATTCTCAGACAAATCAAGTATTCGCAACTGGACCAGCTTTCCTATGGACGCGGGCAAACTGGTAAGTCGATTGCGTTTGAGGCCAAGTTTCTTCAGCCGCTTAAGTTGTCCGATGCATGCGGGCAACTCCGTGAGCATGTTTCCATGCAGGCCAAGTATTCGCAAATTCTTCAACTGACCTATGGATTCGGGCAAGGCCGATAGATTATTGCCTCCTAGCATGAGTGTTTGTAATCGCGTCAGGTTGGCTATCGACTGGGGTAAGTCCGTCAGCCGATTGCCTTCCAGATCGAGTACTTGCACCTGCTCGAATTCTCCAATAGACTCAGGCAACTCGGTGAGAAAATTCCAGTTGAGATTGATACGCTGCAGGTGCTTCAATAAATGGATTTGCCCAATGGATGCGGGCAACTCATGCAACTCCATTCTGGACAAATCCAATATGACTGATCGAGTTTCAATGACCTCTTTGATGCGATCGGTTACTGAAAATTTTCTTATTCGCATTCAGGATTCTCCCTTAAGGGCATTAATCCGTTCGCCGAAAGAGATTTAGAAAATTTCTGACATATGTTTCTGTGAATAGCCTTGCCACGGATTTCCAGAGTTCTCCTTATCGGAAAGCGAAAGTGTGAGCAAGGATACTACGAAGGGATAGCGCCTTTTTCAAGTGCCTTAACTTCTTTGGCTTGCGACAAAAGGAATAGAATTGGCGTCAGGCTGAATAATAGCCTAATTGGCTGGGAATTTCTATAAAAGCGAACGCAAATTTTGGTCGGACGTGGATACGAACGTTACGAAATCCCGGTTCAGCTGCTGAGTAGTATTCATAAAGAAAAACCGTCGAATCAGCTTGGCCGACTCGACGGTGTGATCATTCTGTATGGTCGGGGCGACTGGATTTGAACCAGCGACCACCTGAACCCCATTCAGGTACGCTACCAGACTGCGCTACGCCCCGACTCAATCACAAAGAATAATTGAACTGACATCTTGTGTCAATGTCAAAGATCATGACGCTGCAAGCATTCCGTTACAGGGGTGAGTCGCGCCGACGCCCCGAAGGGGCGGCCCAATAGTAGCCGTGGGTGGAAACCCACGGGAGACGGTCCATTACCAGCCCGGAATGGACCCCGATAGGGGTCCACCAAATTTCGAGAATCGTTGCAGTTGGTCGACCCAGTCAGGGTCAGCCGTGCTGGGCTGAGATTCCCTTGTTCCACGGGTTTCACCCGTGGCTACCGTTGGTCGGCCCCTTCGGGACCACAACCTTTTCTTTCCATATGTAACTGATGTTTACACGAAGTATGTCGTGACGAGGATTTCCATTCCATGCCCTTAGCGCAAGCCTAGCGGTATCCTAACATCTATTGCGTCAAGTCTCGGAAGATGATATAGAGCCACAGAAGAATTATAATTGCTCATTTGTGATGAATTGCCGAACCAAGAACTTCCGATTCCGAATAATTTCCACTGCCAAACGGACCCCAAAATTAACGAGGATTTCAGCCGATGCAAAAAATAGTAATCCGAGGCGGTAATAGACTCAAAGGATCGGTTCAGACGAGCGGCGCCAAGAACGCGGCCTTGCCGCTAATGTACGCTTCCATATTGACTAATGACGAGATCGCTCTGCATCGTATTCCTTGTCTGAAAGACATTCTCACCGCCAAGCAGCTTCTGCTGCAATTAGGGGTTCAGCTCGACGATTTCTCCGCCGGAATACTGAAGATCAAGGCCCGCGAAATTGCCGATCACATGGCTCCCTATGAAATGGTAAAGACGATGAGGGCTTCCGTTCTCGTGTTAGGGCCACTCATGGCCCGAGAAGGGAGAGCCACCGTCAGCCTACCGGGCGGATGCGCCATAGGAGCGAGACCTATTGACCAGCACCTAAAGGGCCTCGAAGCTATGGGAGCGCACATTAAACTCGAAGGTGGATACGTCCATGCAGAAGCCCGCAAACTTCGAGGGACCGATTTTACCTTTGATCTGAATACGGTGACGGGCACTGAAAATCTTATAATGGCCGCTTCATTGGCTAAAGGCTCCACAGTGCTCCGCAATTGCGCCGTCGAACCTGAGATCAAAGAACTCGCCAATCTAATAAACAGCATGGGCGGCAGCGTGGATACGTCGGACCCGGAAACGATAATTATCGAGGGAAAAGATCGACTGCACGGGGTGGAGCACGAAATAATGCCGGACCGCATTGAGGCCGGCACTCATCTTATAGCAGGCGCGATTACTCGAGGGGACGTTCGAGTGTGCGAATGCGAACCGGCCCATCTTTTGCCGCTCTTGGAAAAGCTGGACCAATCGGGACTGAATGTGGAAATAGGCGCCCGAGAGGTGAGGGTTATTTCCAACGGTAGGGTAAAAAGCCGTGGCGTAAAGACCAACCCGTATCCGGGTTTCGCCACCGATCTTCAGGCTCAGTACATGGCTCTTATGACGCTGGCGAATGGACAATGCCGAATAACTGAAAACGTGTTCGAGAATCGGTTCATGCACGTTCAGGAACTGGTCCGCATGGGCGCTCGCATCAAAGTGTCGGCGCGGACGGCCGAGGTGCAAGGAGTGGAACAGCTCTCCGGAGCGCACGTCCAGGCGACCGATCTCAGGGCAAGCGCGTGCCTTATTCTCGCGGGCCTGGCTGCCAAGGGAGTTACCGAGGTACACAGGGCGTATCATCTGGATCGCGGATACGAGAAAATTGAGGAGAAACTGCGCAAGCTCGGCGCTGACATAAAGCGCGAGAAAGATGATATGATCTAGTGGATTATTGCATTGGCTTCGTTTGTGACAGGAGAAATGCTTTTCAGAAAGCGGATGACCTGGGGGAAAACTCCTTTGCAAAAGGTGCTCCGCGCACGGCGAGCAATGCCTTTGTGCAGGCATAAGTTAACCGAAGGCAAGGCAATTGAGATGCATTGTTGGCCCCACGCCCAGTGGACCTGGACCCCCTTTCCGAAAACTCCCATATGTTTGCGGAGAGATCATGGGCTGGCAAGAGAGTGGTTTGCCCGCACACAACCGTCGATAAGACTTAGGAGTTCCCTGCAGGCCGTCAAGGAGCTATTTTTATGCAGGAGAGAGTCCTTTGAAGTATTTGTCGAGCAAAAGCAATAAGCCGTTATTAATAGCAAAACCCTCCGAGGCAGCATTATCGTGAGAACCGCATCGGTAGCAAGAAAGACGGCCGAGACTGACATTAAGGTAAAACTTGGCCTGGATGGGACCGGCACGGGGTCCATTTCCACCGGAATAGGCTTCTTCGACCATATGCTCAACCACGTAAGCCGGCATGGGTTGTTTGACATGGACATTTCCGCGGGCGGTGATCTGCACGTGGACTATCATCACACGGTGGAGGATGTGGGGCTCTGCTTAGGGGAGGCTTTCCGCAAGGCCTTAGCGGATAAAAAAGGGATACGTCGTTACGGGTTTGCCATGACGCCGATGGATGAGGCTTTGGCATCGGTCGCCCTTGACTTGTCCGGTCGCTCTTATCTCGTTTATTCCAATCCGTTGGGGTCTCGCAGCGCGGGTGAATTCTCGCTGGACCTGGTCCCGGTATTTTTGCAGGCGCTGGCGGATCGCGCAGGTATTACGCTCCACGCTTCGGTCCACACAGCGGAAAATCCTCATCATGCCGCAGAAGCATTGTTCAAGGCCCTCGGCAAGGCATTAAGGGAAGCTGTAGAACTCGATCCCAGGATTAAAGAAATCCCCTCAACCAAGGGCGTTCTGGAATAATAGGAGCCGGCAAGCAGTGACGGGGAGCGGAGAAGCTGTTCGGGACTGCCCAGAATCACTAGCATGCCAAAGTCCAAGCTCGATGCTGTGTACGGCGCGGGTTTGTCAAAACGGGCAGGTCTGAGACCTGCCCCTACTGCTGTTTGCTACCGCGCTGCGAGCAGAGCAGGCGTTCGCCGTCCGGCCGACTGGTCAGGAATTCCTTTCCGAGCTATACTGTCAGCTCGGAGGTCATTGGGCATCGCATGATAATAGTGGTCGATTACGGAATGGGTAATTTGAGGAGCGTGCAGAAAGCATTTGAAAAAGTGGGCGCGCAAGCTGTTATCTCAAGAGACCCTGATAGCATAAGCAATGCGGAGCGCCTGGTTCTACCCGGAGTCGGAGCTTTCCCGGAATGCATGAGAAATCTGACCCGTCTGGGCCTGGTTGATCCGATTCTGGAATTTGTAAGGTCCGGCCGCCCGTTTCTCGGCATCTGCCTGGGGTTGCAGTTACTGTTCGATGAGTCCGAGGAGTTCGGGATTCACCCGGGCCTCAAAGTTGTTCCCGGCGCCGTCAAAGGGTTTGACAGAAATATGGGTCTCAAGATCCCGCATATGGGCTGGAATCAAGTTTTCTTTCGCAATGATGCGCCTGTCTTTCGAGGAATTCCGGATGGGTCCTACTTCTACTTCGTGCATTCTTTCTATGTTGCGCCGCAAAATGAAGAGGACATAGCGGGCGAAACCGAATACGGAATAAAGTTTACCTGCGCAGTAGCAAGAGAAAATATTGTCGCCTTGCAATTCCACCCGGAGAAAAGCCAGGAAAACGGCCTTAAAATTTTATCTAATTTTGCCGAGATTTAGTTATTGAATCTGGTTTTCGGAAAGAAGACCGCCAAGGGGAAAACCCTTTTGCAACCTCGCGGGGTTCCCCCTGGATCCCCTTTCCGAAAACTCCCAAATGATTGCGGCCACGCCCTGGTTTAGCGACAGGCGCGCTCACCCGCACACCAGCTTAAGAAGCATATTTAGGAGTTCTCTGCGGGGGGATCGGGGGACGGTTTTCTTGCAAGAAAGAGCCCCCCGGACTGCTTCTGGAGCAGAAAAATCAAGGCAACCGCAGGTCGTATTCTTCCAGTAACCGGTAAATACCCTTCGGAGACTCGGCTTTTTGAAGTCCGCTGAGTAACAAAGGATCTTTCAGCAGCCTGGATATTCGAGCCAGAGCTTTAAGATGTTCGCCGGCCGAATTCTTGGGAGCAACTAACATGAAAAAAATAAACGCAGGCTTGCTATCCATGGAGCTGAAATCAACTCCTTTGTGACTCTTCCCGAAGCTGGAAACTAAATGATCCAAACCGTCAAATTTTCCGTGAGGGATGGCTACACCGCCCCCGATCCCGGTGCTACCCAGGTTTTCTCTCTCTACGAGAATTCTGATTAAGCCGTCCCTGTCCAGGTCAGGGTTTGCCGTAGTGATGGGTTGTACCAGTTCTTCAAGAACTCCGGCCTTGGTCTCGGATTCAAGAGGGCAAATAATATCTTCGATTCGAAGAAAATCTAGAATTTTCATTTCCTAGCACGCTTGGGAAGCCGGCCGAATCATTTTGAGACGGGAGCGTAACCTTTTGGCGCAACCCCAGGTTCGGCTCCCATTCTCACCGATTGCCGTGGTGAAAAAGATTAATAAAATGTGCCCGGTGTCAGATCGTACCTATGCCGACAACGGGCAAGCTTTCTGCGCTCCAGCCATGATGGCGGGCCGCTCAGATTTTTGTTTCAGGAGCTTTGTGGGACTATAAGACCGTAATTACCGTCTTTTCTTCGGTAGATCACGTTTACGGTCTGAGTCCCGGCATTATTGAAAACCAAAAACTCCTGCTGGGACAGATTCATCTGCATCGCAGCTTCGTCCACGGACATGGGCTTCACGAAATAATGCTCACTCTTGATAACTGCGGGTTCCCGGTCCTCTTCGAAGCTTTCTTGATCGTAGATTTCTCTGCGCCAACGTATTTCTTTTCCCGGTAAGGGTTTGTGTCTTCTGATTTTATCTCGATATTTCTTTACTTGGCGTTCGATCTTTTCCATGACCAGGTCGATTGCCGCATACATATCTTCGTGAGATTCCTGTCCCGCGATTCGTATACCATTGACGTTCACAATTAACTCGGCGATCTGCCTAAATTTTTCTACGGAAAGAGTCGCCTGGCTTTCCATAGGTTTGTCTATGTACTTGGTTAGTTTAGAAGTTCTTTCAACAACATAACCTTTCAAGGCTTCCGAAGGCTCCATATGCCTGAAAGTTACAGACACCTGCATTACATCTACCTCCCTGCGAATTACAAATATGAATTCGATTTCTCAGAATTTTTTTCGTCGCCTGCTCGACGGAGGAATGCCTAATATATCTCTATATTTTGCCACTGTTCGGCGCGCTATATATATATTAGATCTGGCAAGTTCCTCCACAATTTGTTTGTCACTTGCGGGTCTTTTGAGATTCTCATTTTTAACAATCCGCAAGATTTGATTCTTCACCGATTCCGACGCAATAGCCTCGGTCCCGTGACGTATCCCGGAATTAAAAAAGTATTTAAGCTCGAAAATGCCTCTCGGCGTGTGCATGTATTTGTTGGTCGTGACGCGGCTTATGGTCGATTCGTGCATTTCCACGTCGTCGGCCACATCCTTGAGAATCAGCGGTCTCAGATAGTCTATTCCTTTGTCAAAGAATCCTCTCTGAAATTTTATGATGGATTGAGTCACTTTGTAAATTGTTCGCTGCCGCTGATGAATACTCTTGATAAGCCAAACAGCGGCACGCATCTTTTCTTGAATATAATCCTTGGCGCCCGGCGAGGAAATACCGGAGTGGAGGGCCTGCTGATAAAACGAACTGATCCTGAGTCTCGGTAGGCCATCGTCATTAAGGACTATGGAGTACTCGTTTCCCAGCTTGATCACGAAAATGTCCGGAACAATGTACACAGTGTCGGAATTGGCGAAACTTGCGCCTGGTCTTGGGTTCAGACAGGAAATAACCTTCACGGCTCCTCTCGCGTGTTCCGCTGAGACTTTAAGCTTTCTGGCCACCTCATCGATCTTGCCACGGTGAAGTGAATCAAAGGCTTCCTCGAGAACTCGCACGGCTAGCTGATCGGGCGGTTCCAAAACCTTGGCTTGAATTAACAAGCACTCTCTCAAATCACGCGCGGCGACGCCACGCGGGTCGAATTGTTGAACCTCCGCCAAGACCGCACGGACTTTATCCGTATCCCCATTGACAGAATTGGCCAATTCTTCGAGAGAAACCTCCAGATATCCATTTTCATCCAGATTGCCTATGATTTCCAGGGCAATTCTGCAGTCGCCTTCGTCAAGCTTGCTCAGCTTAAGCTGTTCAAGAAGATATTTGAACAAGCTTTCATTGGATGCGGCCCTATTTTCTAAGGGCCGCTGGTCCGAAAAGTCTCGCATCGCCGGTGAGTAATCGCCACCGTAACTGTCCAGATAGTTTTCCCAATCCGCAGCCATCACGTCGCTCTCCGGACGCTCCGGCTCTCTGACCGTGTCCTCCAGTTCGTCAAGATCGTTTCGGCTTTCCCTCTCCTTATCCGTAAAGGGATCGTCAAAGGCCGCAGTCTCCAGCAGGGGGTTTTCCACCATTTCCAACTCCACCGCTGTTACCATCTCAAGATGGTTGAATTGGAGCAGTTTGATTGCCTGCTGAAGTTGAGGCGTCATGACCAATTGCTGGGTCTGACGCAACTGTTGTTTTATTTCAAGGGCCATAGTTTACTGCATTTACATTCTGAATTTCTTGCCGAGGTAGACCTCTCGCGCAAGTTCACTCGCGGCTATTGTTCCGGGATCGCCATGTTCCAGTATACGACCTTTATCCAATAAGTAAATTGTATCACAAACTCCCAGTGTCTCTCTAGTATTGTGGTCGGTAATTACTATACCGATACCGCGATCTTTGAGTTTTGTGATTATTTTCTGAATCTCGAGCACCACTATGGGGTCCAGTCCTGAGAAGGGCTCATCCAGGAGAATGAAATCAGGGTCCGTCACAAGAGCGCGCGTTATCTCGAGGCGTCTTTTCTGGCCGCCGGAGAGGCTGTCCGCGCGCTGATCTCTCAGGGCCGAAATATCCAATTCGGCCAGCAGTTCTTCCAACCTTTCGTTTCGCCGATCCTTGCCGGACTCCACGGTTTCTAGGATCGCCATAATATTGTCGCTGACTGTCAGCTTTCGAAACACGGAAGTCTCCTGCGGCAAATAGCTGATTCCCAGTCGAGCCCGGAGGTATACCGGCAACTCGGAGATGTCCTGATCGTCCAGGTAAACTTCTCCGTTGTCCGGTTTCACCAGACCTGTAATCATATAGAAGGTGGTGGTTTTTCCGGCTCCGTTCGGACCCAACAGGCCTACGACCTGCCCTGATCTTATGCGGAGACTAACGTCGTCAACTACCCGCGTTCCGCCATACGCCTTAACCAAACCTTTGGCTTTTAATTCTCTTATCGTGACGATTACTTCTTATTCTCCTTTTTTTGTTCACCAGGCTCTATTGTGAATTTTGGCTTGGACAACACAAAACGGTTTTCATCAAGATACATGGTAACAGCATCCGCCATGCCCGAATCACGTCCCTGCCAAAATCGGGGAGGCCCTTCGGTCAATGTGACCGTTCGTTTTGCGTGGTCATAAACGGCCTTGCCTGCTGTAGCCATTAGGTCCTTCTGGGTAATTTTAACGTTGCCCAGGGCTGTGACGGTTTTTATCGCGCTATTCATCTGCAAATCCTTCGAAAGCCTTTTGGTTCGACTTTCAGGCGCTGCGGTCCCCTTGTCCTCATCACTGATTATGACCAATCTGTCGCAAAGCAAGGTTATATCGCCCTGCTTGGCCTTCACATTGCCTTCGAAAATACTTTCTCTTCCGTCAGCGCTTGGCCTTGATGTGAATTTCTTGGCGTCCACATCGACTTTCCCGGCCGAGTTTTTTCCACCAGTTGCCTTACCATTTTCGCTATATGCGTCCGGCGCCAACGCAGCCAGAGCCAAACTCAGCGCAACAATGCTTGTTTTGATTAACAAACCTTTCATTCTTCACGTGAGCCGTCTGTTATTGATCTTACACCTTGTCTAAGACACGGCGCGGTGGCCGCAGCCAAACCATTGGCCATTTAATGCTCTTACCGCAGCGAATTACTTCTTTTTCTGGTTCTTCAGTTCACTGGGGTGAATGGTGAACTTGATTGGGCTGCCGTCATCGCCCTGGAATTCCCACCGGTTTTCATCAAGATACATGATAATGGCGTTCGCTATGCCAGCGTCGCGGCCTTGCCAGATCCGGGGGTTATCAGTCAATGTGATAATCCGATTGACACTGTCGAAAAATGCTTTACCTGCCGTGGCCATTCGTTCATTCTGGACTATCTTGACATTACCTGATGCTGTGATGGATTTGATTTTGCTGGCGGTCTGCAAATTCTTAAGAAACGTTTTACCGCGACTTTCTATCGAGGCCGGTCCACCATTGGTGTCATAGAGTACAATCAACTTGTCGCAAGTCAGTGTGATGTCATCCTGAGTGACCTTGACGTTGCCTTCGAAGATGCTTTCTTTCTGATCCGGGCGGTCTGTCCCTTCCACGTTGTTGGCGCTTATGTCAAACCTTTGCGAGCCTTGGCCCAGCGCAAGATAGCCTTTTTCTGCATGCGCAGTCGACAGAGCGACGCCCAAAATTAGAAAACCTACCAGGCCGGAAGTTATATTTTTCATGGATAAACACTCCACTGTCACATTGGCAGCCTGCCCTTGCTTTCCACCCATCTTAAATTAAATAACTGGGCCTTGACGTCGTTTTCGATCACTATTTCTTCGTTTTCGAGGCTCACACTCATTCCCCTTCCCGTGAGGCTCAAATCAGGCGTCTGAAAAGATACCGGCGCCGAGGTGGTAGCGCTGAGTTTCTCATGGGAATAGTTCATTTCATCCGAGCGAAACACATAATCCTTGTATTCTAACGTTACATCACCACGGGCAGTGACGCTGAGAGACTTTCTGTTCAGGCTCCCGGTTTGAGAGGCGAGCGAAATCTTTCCGCCCTCGCCTCCGTGATAAATGACTTGCGGCTGTTGCAAGGCGACCTCGTCGAGGGATTCGGACACTACGGCGGAAGGCGCGTGCAGTTCCCAGGGGCGCGGGCCCGGAGCGGAATAAGAAAAATTCTCGATTCGGATTCCTGCGTCGGATGGGGTGGACGAAGTGAATTGTGACGGATTGGGCCTGAAATAAACGGACGCCGCGTATCCGGAAACCACGAGCGCCGAGCACAACAGAATCATGAACTGCGATGCCCGTTTAATATTTCTCAGTCTGTACCAGCGCTCAAGCTCTTTGTGATTCATTTAGCGGCCTCTGAGCCGCCCTGTCAACGAAGTACCCAACCTCATTTCATGAAATGGGCGGACCGGCAGATTGCTTTTGCTCCGCAAGGAGTCCGGGGGGCTCTTTCTTGCAAGAAACCGCCCCCCGGACTCCCCGCAAAGAACTCCTATATTATAACGTCCTTGACGCTGCGGGGTGACGAACCTCTCGCTGGTTCTTCGCTTGTCCGCAATCGCCCAAGATCTCTCTTTGCGCCAAGGGGCTACCTGTATCATTCATAATATCTAGCCAAGGCGCCGTTCCACTTGCCTTGGGCCTTGAGAATAACTTCGACCATCTCGCGGGCGGCTCCGCGGCCCCCGCGTCGGGTGGTCACGTAATCCGCGGCCATTCTGACTTCTTCAGGCGCATCAGCGACGGCGAACCCGACACCGACTCGGCGCAGCAGCGGAATGTCCACCACATCGTCTCCTATCACCGCCACTTCTTCCGGCCGAAGATTCAGAGATTCCATGAGTTCAGCCAAAACCGGCTTTTTGTCCCAAACACCCTGATAAACCCTCGAAATCTCCAGATCGCGCGCCCGTTTGGGCACAGCTTCCGAAGTCCTTCCAGTGACCAGAGCAACTTCGAGACCAGACCTCATAGCAATCTTTATACCATGTCCGTCTCTGACATCAAAGGACTTTATCTCAAGATCACCGCTACCGAATGTGATTCTGCCGTCTGTAAGCACTCCATCTACATCAAAGAGGAGCAAACGAATTTTTTTCAATTTTTCTTCCAGGGGGTTCACCAGGGCCTTCGCCGCGTCAACGGAGGATACCGCTTCGGTCAACAAAGCTTCTCTTGAGGAGACTATCTTATGGATTTCCTGAAGCTTTATGACAAGTGATTCCAAATTCTCCAGAGCCAGAGAATTGGGGCCGTCGCACAACGCTCGATCAGGATCGGGATGAACTTCCATGAAAATCCCGTCAGCGCCCACGGCAACCGCGGCCCTCGCCAAAGGAGCCACGTACGACCTTTCCCCACTGGAGCAACCCGCGCCTCGCCCGGGAAATTGGGACGAATGAGTAGCGTCAAACACGACCGGGAAACCGAAAGGCTTCATCCGCAGTATGGAGCGCATATCCGCCACAAGGTCCCCGTAACCGAAAGCGGCCCCGCGTTCAGTCAGCAAGATGGCGGAATTTCCCGTGCTCGTGACCTTGTTGATCACGTGCTCCATATCTTCAGGGGCCAGAAACTGACCTTTTTTTATGTTAATGGCTTTTCCGGTTCGTCCAGCGGCAAGGAGGAGATCCGTCTGGCGGCATAGAAACGCGGGTATTTGAATTACATCAAGGACCTCACCCGCGGCTGAAGCCTGATCCGGTGTGTGGATGTCCGAGACTATCGGAAGCCCGGTCTTCTCTCGCACATTGGACAGGATGTTCAAGCCCTTCTCCAGCCCAGGGCCTCTAAAGGATGTCACTGACGTCCGGTTAGCTTTGTCGAACGACGACTTGAACAAAACGGGAATGCCTGTAATGCGACCGATTCTAGCTACTTCCACAGCGACATCCAAGGTCAGCTCTTCCGACTCAATGACACACGGCCCCAAAATCAGAAACAACTGGTTTCCGCGTCCGAGACAATAACGACCCACGGACACTCCGCGGGGAATTGTTTTGGAATTATCCATCAAGCTTCCCTCTCATTACATGCTACGTATTGCAAGAACAAATATGATACCGGAGATTTAGCTGGACAACAACGAAATAAGCGCTCGTCCGGCGCTTATTTAATAGAATGATGTAGCGAGGCACATCGCGGGGGCGGTTCACGAACCGACCTAAATCAGGGCGCTTCTCGAAGCGCCCCTACACGAAAAAACCACCAAGTCACAAGTCTGAGACAGCCTCTCAAAATCCGCCCCTGATTCGGGTAATCGAAAAAGGGGCAGGTTTGAAACCTGCCCCTACTTGCTTCCGAACATCGTTTGAGACAGCTTTCGAAAAGATCTATCCTTATTATATCTTCAGTTTTCTGATCTTAGCCTCTCCGACCAAGATTTCCCCGTTGTGCTCTTCAGATTGTTGTTTGCCGTATTCCACACAGGCTTTGATATAGGAGACGAACAGCGGATGAGGCTCCATCGGACGCGATTTGAATTCAGGATGAAATTGGCATCCGATCAACCAGGGGTGGTCTCCTTCATATTCGACAAGTTCAACCAGCTTTCCATCCGGTGACAGTCCACCCGCTTTAAGTCCTTTTTCTTCCAGTATCTCTTTGTATTTGGAATTAAACTCATATCTGTGGCGGTGACGCTCGCTGATCGTATTCTTACCGTAAATCCGGGCAACATGGCTCCCTGGAGTCAGATGGCAATCGTAACTCCCGAGGCGCATGGTGCCTCCTTTGTCAGTGATGCAGCGTTGCTCGTCCATAATATCTATCACCGGGTACGGCGTGTTCTGGTCAAATTCAGTGGAATTCGCTCCTTGCATTCCGCACACGTTCCTTGCAAACTCCACTACCGCCATCTGCATTCCCAGACAGATCCCGAAATACGGTATCCTGTTTTCTCTGGCGTATTGGACGGCCAGGATTTTTCCCTCAATGCCCCTTGATCCAAATCCGCCTGGAACTAGTATTCCGTCTACGTCGCTGAATTCATCTCCGATCCCGACATTTTGTATCTTTTCAGAATCGATGAACTTGAGACGGACTCTTGCATCATTGTGCACGCCCCCCGCGTAGAGCGCTTCATTAAGGCTTTTGTACGATTCATGGAGGTCGACATATTTTCCGACAATCCCGATGGTAACTTCAAATTCCAGGGATTTCACCCTGTTCACAAAATCCACCCATTCATCGAGCCGCGGCGCCCTTGTCCAAATGTTGAGATGCTCGACTACCTTCTGATCGAGTCCCTCTTCATGGAGTTTCAAGGGCAATTCATAAATACACTCCACATCTTCGTTGGCGATGACTTCCTCGGGTCGGACGTTGCAGAACAGGGCTATCTTCTCCTTTACGTCCCTCGTGATCTTCTTTTCCGTCCTGCATATCAGGATATCAGGCTGAATCCCAACCTCGCGAAGGGCTTTTACGCTGTGTTGCGTGGGTTTGGTCTTGACCTCACCCGAGGCCCTGACATACGGCACCAGTGTCACGTGAATATACAGGACGTTTTGAGGCCCCAGATCCGCTCGCAACTGGCGAATGGCCTCCAAGAACGGCAGACTTTCAATGTCGCCCACTGTGCCGCCGACTTCTACAATCGCAACATCAACTCCATTGCCCAGGTCCCGGATTTTGTCCTTAATCTCGTCCGTGACGTGAGGAATTACCTGAACGGTTTTCCCCAGGTATTCTCCGCGTCTTTCCTTTTGGATGACCGAATCGTAAATCTGGCCTGTAGTGAAGTTATTCTTTTGACGTAAGGTCGCGTGCGTGAATCTCTCATAATGGCCCAAATCGAGGTCCGTTTCCGCTCCGTCGTCAGTTACGAAGACTTCTCCGTGCTGGAACGGGTTCATGGTGCCCGGATCCACGTTTATGTACGGATCCATTTTCAAGAGCGTGACGGTGAGTCCCCGGCCTTCCATCAGCGCGCCTACACTGGCGGCCGACAAGCCTTTTCCCAGCGATGAAAGCACGCCACCCGTAATAAATATGAACTTGGTGCTCTTGTACATGAATTACTCCTGTCTAAGGCCGATTGGATCATAGATAGACAGACAATGAAAATTCCGGCCGATGAATTACAGGACCGAGCAAAAACTGGAACACCGGAATTCTCATCCGGCGCATCCGGGCAGTTCAATCTCCAATCCGCCGTGATTACTCATTAATATATAATACTACACGATTCGCGAGATTGTCCCAACCCTGTGAACGAGGCCACAATCCGTAACCGTCACTTAACGGCCAGGATGTTCCGAAGCCATTCGGAGCCCATCTGAAAACAACTTTGCCTTAATAACGGGGGTCATATTTATCGCAACTACCGCGGATGTCAAGCTGTGATTTCGTCAGTCGCAGCCTTGGAAAAATATTGGAAAAGCGGCTAGTTACCACAAGATTAAATTAGGCGTCCCGTCAGCTCAGCTATTGTCCCGGTGTTGGTCGGTTTCCAGGACCTCGGTGACCAGGTCTGCCGCTTTAATGAGGGATTCGGGCGCGACGCTGCCCGTCGCAATAACATGAAGATCCACGGGCCGGGCGCTCAAGAAAGCCACTACTGAATGTTTGTCCAATCCATTGCTCTCCAACAGGTCTAATATGCCTTCAAGGACGACTATCCGGAATTCTCCCGAGGCAATAACTTTTTGGGCTAATTGCCACGCTTGTGTCGGCGACGCGGCGTTGTTCGTCACGGCGTCACAATCGATGGATTTTTTGCCATAAGGGTGAAACTCTATGATGTCTTTGTAAGGGGCCGAACAAAATATTTGATCTAAATCAGAAGAGTTTTCATTAAACTGAATAAAACAGATCCGGAATCCCCGGCCCATCGCCCTGAAGACTTGACCCAAGGCCATGGCTGCGGTTCCGGTTTGGTTGCCCGTGTAGAGCATTAAAAGACCTTTTTTCATCTACGCGCCTCTGTATTATTATCCTGGCATAAACTACACGGAAATCATATTTTTTGCATCGAGCAAACGTTTGGCCGCTTCATGAAAATTTTGCGTATAGTTCCTATTTTGCTCTTTCTGTTCTCGGCGCCGGAATTCGCGGCTTCCTGGTCCGGGATAGTTGTCGGAATTAGCGATGGGGACACCATAACCGTCATGCATCGCGGTAAGCCGGAGGTTATTCGTCTGTTCGGTATTGATTGCCCCGAGAAAGATCAAGACTTTGGAACAAGGGCGAAGCAGTTCACTTCGGACATGGTGTTCAGAAAAATTGTCGAGGTTGCCCGGATTGGAGAGACGAGTTACGGCAGGCCGGTGGCCTGGGTATCCATAAACGGAAAATCTTTGAACAAGGAATTGATTCGTGCGGGCCTGGCATGGTGGTATCGTTGGTACGCGCCGCATGAGTCCGAACTGGCGCAACTTGAGAGAGTGGCGAGAGAGAAGGGAATAGGGCTCTGGTCACAGCCCAACCCGATTCCGCCATGGGAATTTCGGCGATACAGCCGTTAATGTCTCACTAACATGAGGATAAGATTTTCGTCTGCTCACCAGGTCATGAGCGAGGTGAGATCGTCACGGGCACATTTTCTCGACCGAATCCGAAACGCATCCCGTGGCGCCGCCGCACATCTGACCGTATTCCGTATATCTCCTTGAGCTGATCCGCCGGACCCGAACCTACTTCAACTGGAGCTACCGGCCCGATACTCACCCATCCGAGTCCTGGTTTGATCCGCAAAATCGTTGCAGACCCTCATTAACATGATCGAGCACAATTACGTCTCAGGCCCCTCATATACTCGTACGGTCACCGACAAGCGGCGGCCCATAACGGAGTTGAGGTTAATAGCAACAGCCCCCGTACATCCCTCCGTACATTCCACGGCCGCGATGGCCAGCTCCAAAGAGACCTCCCCGGAACCCGCCGCCGCCGCCGAACAGTCCGCGGTGACTTCGACCGCCGTAAGAGCCTCCCCATCCGTAGCCTGAATATCCCGAGTAGCCATAATAAGCGGGATAGTATCCGCCGTAGTAGCCGTATCCACATCCGCCGTAATAAGCGGGGGCGGAGGACGGCATGAGCGCTGTCGTAGCCATAACAGCAAAAACCAACGCGACAATTACCAAACCTTTTTTCATAATTCACCTCCGGTTATTCACAATGAGCCGGTAGCTCAACCAGTTGCCCATTTATCCAAAGATTGTACTCCTACCCACACATGTCAAGCGCACACATTGAAAAGACATTTTCCGGAACGGACATGCGCAACTGCCCCGCGAGGATGTCTTTCTCACAATAAATTAGCCACTGCTTTTTTGTCAACTTTTTGCGGCGGTAGTGGCTTGCGTTCCCGGCGCTCGTAAAGCTTGTCAACGCCGGCCCGCGCGTATGTGAAAGAATCGATGGAGCGCCGTGTGGCATGGCAGCCGTCGATCATTAACAATTGATCTCTGTTCGGCGGTTAACGACATTTTGATATCCGGCTAACAGTTGCCCAACAATGCAGATCGAGAATTTTGTCCAGGTGTGCGTACGGGGTCAAGCCAGGGAAGCAGGCCTGGAGGTCCGCAGACCGAGCGTCTTCACCAAAGACAACTCCAATTCGCTTGCGCTTTCCCCTTTTTGTTGGCGCTTATGCAGCGCATCGTTTGTTTCAATCCGCAGGAACCTAGCCGAAAAGTCTGAGTTCGAAGGTGGAGTGTTTTTTCGGAAAACTCGATTCATCCGGAAAAAGGCAATTGCTGAAAAAGACCGTTAATGGCAAAGGAAAAGACTCTTGTTGTCGATGATGAATACTTCCGTGCGGCCACCGCAGGTATTAAATGAAATATCGAAGTGGAATTGTGCCAATTAAACATAGATTCCAATTGCCGGAGGCGCATGATGGCATCTGAAAAATTGACCGATGAGGACTTAAGGGCGATTCTTACGAGCGTTAAGACCATCGCGGTTGTAGGCATATCTACAAATCCCTCGAGGGACAGTCACGGAGTGGCTGCGTACCTGAAGAAGAACGGGTATCGCATCATTCCGGTGAATCCGGGCGCTGACGAGATTTTGGGAGAAAAAAGCTATCCCGATCTGCTATCCATCAATGAACCTGTGGATGTAGTGGACGTTTTCAGACGGCCCGAATTCGTGCCTGAAATTGCCGAACAAGCTGTCAAAATTAAGGCAAAAGTTCTTTGGATGCAGTTGGGAGTGAGCAACGAGGAAGCCGCCAATAAAGCAAGACAGGCTGGAATGACCGTGGTGCAGGATCATTGCATGATGGCTGAACATTCGAGGCTTATCGGAAAGAAGTAATACCCACGCCGGAATATCCGGACCTCTGTGCTGTGATGTAAGCTACTTGGACTCTTCGATCCTGTCCTGTCTGTAGGAAAGCGCCACAAAGGTGTTGTAGGAAAGCTCCGGCGGAAAGAGGGCTACCCTGTCCCCATCATGGAGCGAGGTTGACAGGGAGCTGGCTCGGCTGTTCACGAAGATCATTTTTACTCGGTTGGCGGGCAAGCCCAAGGCAGCCGCAAGATCGACGCCGCGCGCCTGGTCCGGCAGCTCCACAATTCGTTCCATAGGCCCTTTGTGAGCTTCAGTTCTGAGATGGCCTCCTAATAGGACTGTAAGACGCATTTCGTGCCTAAGGCTCCGGAGTTTCTATTTAAACAGTTAGTCGGCCTCCGGGGGAAATGCTTCCCCCGGAGAATCTATGTATCTATATTTCTAAAGGTTGGCAAACGTCTTGTCCAGCTCCTCATCCGTCACCTGAAAAACTATATTGTGTGGTGGCAGAGGTTGGGTTTTGAAAAAATAGGGCAGTCGATCATCCACTGGAGAAAAACCCGCGGCCTTGTTGAATTCCCGCTCCGCTCGCAGGACCTGTTTTCCGTACTCCACAAAGTCATCCAGGGTCATGTTCCAGCCGTATACGGCATTAAGCATCTTGGGTATTGCTTCCAGGCCACTGGCGATGTCCAGTATAGCGAAGGCTGTGAAGACACAGAGTCCCGCGCTGTCCACAGCCGCAGTGGCAACCTGCAGATTTCGGGAGAGTTCCACCTGTCCCTCCGGTTTTAGGGGATCCACGTACCCACCGACCTTCATAACGTTTGTGGCTATGGCATACCCCGCAGTGTGATCCGCGCCCATCGGAGTCGTCGCATAAGTGACGCCTATCCCCATGACCGCTCTTGGATCGTACGCCGGAAGACTTTGCCGCTTGACGACCGGGACATGGTCCACGCCGAAAGCCTGGCCCGTGGCGGCTGCGCCGCCGGCCAGAATACGCCCCAGATACGATCCTTTACCCATCTCATGGACTAGCTCTATGGCTCCGGCCCCGTCTCCGAACTTCTTGACCCCCGCGTACATGGCCACAGCGACAGCGCACCCGACCTCAATGGTATCGAGTCCATAATCGTCGCATAGATAGCTGACTTTCGCGATGGCATCCAGGTCGTCTATTCCACAATTGGCGCCATTAGCCCAAATGGTCTCATATTCGAACCCGGAAGTCAGATATTTCTTGTCTTTATCATTGTACACATTGGAACATTGGATAATGCAGGTCGTACAGGCGGCGTGCGTCGTGGAGCCTTCGCGTTCCTTTATGATGTCGTGCATGGTCTCGCCGCTTATCTTGCCGGCGCCTTCGAAGCGACCTTCGGTGAAGTTTCGAGTGGGGAACGCGCCCGCCTCGTTGATCACATTCACCAAAACATTCGTTCCGTAGACTGCCAGGCCTCCGCCCGGTTTCGTTACCGGATGTTCCCTCAGAGCGTCTCTAAATATGACGGAAGCGGCTTTGAATGCCTCTGAGTCGTGATAAGTGGCGCCTTCGGAGCCTTTGTCATCCACCACAATCGCTTTCACGCCTTTTGCGCCCATCACCGCGCCCACGCCACCCCGCCCCGCATGTCTGGTCGGCAGGCCCATGGTGTCGGTTACGGCCACTGAAGCTGACGACATTAGCATTTCTCCCGCAGGGCCTATCGAAATAATAGACACCTTGTCACCATGCTTGGCTTTGAGGCGTTCGCAAAGCTCAAAGTTCTTGAGCCCCTTCAAGTCGTCTGCAGGGAGGAGTTTGGCCCCGTCTTTGTCAATAAGAATGTAGAAAAGCTTTCCCTTCGGAGGGCACTGTTCGAGCACGATTCCTGCAATATTTAAGCGGCCGAGCTTGAATGCCGCCGTGCCGCCCGCGTTGCTCTCTTTAATGCCTCCTGTCAACGGACTCTTGGCCCCCACCGACAGACGGCCGGAGTTGGCGCAGGTGGTGCCGGATAAGAGACCTCCAGCAATAACTAATTTGTTCTCCGGACCTAGAGGATGACATTGCGGTGGCACCTCGCGCGATACAATAAGAGAAGTCAGAGCACGGCCTCCGGATCGCGCATATTCCGCTGTTAGGTCGTCATACTGTATCTTTCCCTGACTCATATCCACGCGGACCAGTTTTCTCATGATATGCCCCCTTTGAAAGGTGTGAAAACTCAGCGATTGCTCGCGAAAAATTACATGGATCGCTATTGCCTCTAGTGGCAGTGTATGAGCTTGAGCGCGAAGGTGTCAAGAAAAATAAATAAGAAAATTGAGGCGTTATGGGACTTTTGACATAACCCGATCACGGGATGTTTGACTCCCGCGGGCAATCGCATTAAATTTTTTATGGTAGAATAGGTAACTAGGACGCAGCATATGAAAAACAGGTTTTCCAAACTCTTTCGAACTGAAAGGCGCCACTGCGGATTCTTATGGCTCGTCGTATCGGTCCTGTTGTTGGTCGTATTCCTACCGGCGCTGTCTCCAGCAGCGGACACCCCTGAGAGCAAGCCTCCGGACGTCGTTAATTCCGCGAGTAAGTCGAAAATAGACGCTCAAAGCCCACCAAGCCCGACTCGACATGACGATCAAAGGCTTGATGAAAAACAGCCGCCGAAGCAAGGTCTGACCGCACAGCCGAATCGGGGTTCCTATCCGATTGTTGGTCAGGGATCGCAAGGGGTCCTAAGAAGCATAAATAGAGCCAGAAGCGACTTCGATCGCAGCATGAGAAACCTGAATGATAGTCTGAGACGGACCAATGACGCCATAAACAGGATAAGGTCGTTAAGAAAATTTTAGTTAAACTTCGCCGAGGGGAACGTAGAGGCCGGCAGGGGAAGGCTTTCAAAATTCCTTAGTCGGCTTATTTGGCTTGCACAAGGCCGATTGACACAGTTTTTGCCCGGTGGTAATGTTGCCCCGTCAAAACAGGATCAGGTTACATGAAGTCAGCTTACGAGATTACCCCTCAAGAAATCCGGAAAATCATAATTGAAGAGTCCAAGAGAGCGAATGTCGGACACATTGGGTCTGCATTGTCGATAGCCGATATTTTGGCGGCGCTTTTTCAGGGAGTGCTGCACGGGACCGGGACTGATGATCCGAACAGGGATCGCTTCATTCTCTCAAAAGGACATGCCGCTCTGGCATTGTACGCAGCTTTATATCTGAAGTCGATTCTGACTCGCGACCAGCTCCAAACGTATTGTTGCGATGGCAGCTTCCTGGGAGTTCATCCTGAGCATCGGCTTGACGGAGTTGATTTCTCGACCGGGTCTTTGGGTCATGGCTTGGCTATAGGCTCCGGAGTCGCTCTTGCGTCTCGGTTAAGTGGAATATATTATCGCTGCTTTGTTTTGGTAAGTGACGCGGAGTGCAACGAAGGCTCGCTCTGGGAAAGTGTGATGTTTGCCGCGCATCACAAATTATCAAATTTGATCGCCATCGTAGACAACAATGGGCAACAGGCTTTTGGGAAGACTAAGGAAGTGATAGACCTGGAGCCTCTCGGAGAAAAATGGCGTACGTTCGGGTGGGAAGTCCATCAAGTGGAAGGAAACAGTACAGAGGAGCTGATGAGATCTTTTCAAGCGCTTGACACCCGCAACGGCTCGCCCAAGGTATTGATTGCCGATACGATCTGCGGGAAGGGTGTATCGTTTATGGAGGGCAAAGTGGAATGGCATTATCTGCCGCTATCTGACGATCAGTACATCCAGGCGCTCAATGAAATCGAGAGGACAGCTAAGAAGTGAGACGCGCTCTCACCACAGCGCTGCGTGAAATAGCCGGGTCGGATCCCAGGGTAGTCCTCATGACCGCGGACCTGGGATTCATGGTTTTGGAAGAGTTTGCTAAAGCTCATCCGTCGCGCTTTTTCAATGTGGGGGTGGCTGAAGCCAATATGATCGGTCTGGCCACAGGGTTGGCCGCGTCCGGTTTTATTCCTTTCACCTACTCGATAGCCACCTTTGCCTCAATGCGCTGTTACGAGCAGATCCGCAACGGTCCAGTGTTGCACGGTTTGCCGGTGAGGATTGTCGGGGTAGGGGGCGGCTTTGAATACGGGCACGCGGGCTATACTCATCATGCTCTCGAAGATCTCGGAATCGCCCGCATCCAGCCGGGTTTAACCGTGATTGCGCCCGCGGATCACTTGCAGGCTTCAGCGGCAATACGCATGACTTATGATTTGCCCGGCCCTATTTATTACCGTCTTGGGAAAAGGGACGACTACGTGCTGCCCGGCCTTGAGGGGCGTTTCAGATTGGGCCGGGTGGAAACGATCAGAACAGGATCGGACATACTCTTGCTCACACTGGGGAGCATTTCCACCGAGACTGTCAAAGCTGCGGGACTGCTGGCCTTGCAAGGCATAGAGGCGACAATTTGTGTAGTGTCGTCGCTGCGTCCTGCGCCATTGGAAGATCTGATGGAGCTACTGGCGCGTTTCAAAGCAACAGTGACCGTCGAAGAGCATTATTCAGAAGGGGCGCTGGGATCTTTGGTTTGCGAAATTGCTGCGGAGTCGGCGTCGACTTGCAGAGTAGTTCGGTGTGGCGTCAAGACTATGCCTGCTTCAGTATGCGGGAGCGAAGCCTGTCTCCGGGATGCCAACGGTCTGGGGGCTGACGGAATATTGAAAAGCGCCTTAGTTGCGTTGGGAGTCTCGGTGAATGAGCGATAAGCCTGACATATCCATTGTGCTTCCCATCTATAACCAAGCCGATCACATTGAAGGCATCGTGCAGCAATATGTGGCCGCTCTCGGTAATCTGAAGCATTCTTTTGAGCTGGTTCTTGTGGTTAACGGAAATAGAGACGGATCACTGGACCGTTGTCAGAGTCTGGCAAAATCATATGACTCGTTGCAAATCTTATACGATGGGCAATCCGGCTGGGGTCGAGCCGTTCGCAAAGGTCTGGAGGCCGCGAAAGGCGACACACTTTGCTACACCAACTCCGCTCGCACCTCGTCCTATCATTTAGCGCTGCACGTGATGCTAGGGCTGGCCAATCCCGAGCTAGTCATAAAGGCCAATCGCAGACTTCGGCATCCATTGGCGCGACGGATAGGGTCAGTGATCTACAATGTCGAATGTCGGACACTTTTCGATCTACCGGTTTGGGATGTTAATGGCACGCCAAAGGTATTCGGTCGGGAAGCGTACGAACGCTTGAATCTTCAAGAAAACGGCGATCTCATTGACCTTGAGTTTATCATTCGGTGCAAGCAACTGGGGCTGCAAATACTGGAAGTTCCCATTGTCTCGCTGGTTCGTCATGGTGGCGGTTCGACCACTAATCTGGTTTCGGCCGGTCGCATGTATTGGGGAGCCCTATCCATGCGGTTGAACACGGATAAGCTGGGACCCGACCCGGAAGGACCTGGCGCTTGATGCCGGCAAAAAAAGATGAGGAAAAAGTAGCCCTTTGGGAATACCGGAATACGGAGTTCCGTAATCCCGCGCAGATCGTCTCTTACTGGCAAGACGCGGATCGGATTGATCCGCGACTTCTGGAGTTCGAGACCACCGGGCAATGGTGGTCCACCTTGAGCGATTCGGCTATTACGCTGCTTGTTACACGTGAGTACGAGCACCTCTTACTCTCAATGCATGTGGGGAATTCCTCAGGCCCCACAGTGTCCATGATGAGAATGCCCCATCCTTCCGGACTTGCCATAGACCACGCTCAAGGAGTGGTGCATGTGGCCAGTACTAGAAACCCGAACCAGATATTTGATCTGATGCCTTTGGACGGCCTATTGCCTCGGCTGGATGTTGATGAAGTATCCTTAAGCGATAAACCTCTTTTACCGGTGCGCACTCGCTTTTATCCGGGATGCCTGTACATCCACGATCTCACCATGATCGGGGGTGAGCTTCATGCCAATTCCGTGGGTCAGAACGCAGTTGTTCGGTTATCCGGATCAGGCGCTTATGAGCGAGTCTGGTGGCCTAAATGTATTGAAACGGACGAAGGACCGGTATTTGGAAGGAATCACCTTCAGCTCAATTCCATCGCAGCCGGTCCCACCTTGGAAGCATCATTTTTTTCGGCCTCCACCGATGAAATGACCGCTTTAAGACCGGGCGATCCAACTTTTCCCGTGGATCGCAGAGGTGTCATATTTTCCGCGGCGACGAGGGAGGCAATAGCACGGGGACTGACTCGTCCACATTCGGCCAGATTACGCGATCAAAAGATCTGGGTCGAAAATAGCGGTTATGGACAAGTTGGTTACATAAATGATGGAAAATTTTTATCAGTGGCGAATCTGCCGGGTTGGACTCGGGGCCTCTGCTTCTTTAAAGAAATTATGTTTGTGGGAACGTCTCGTATATTGCCGCGGTTTCAACAATATGCTCCGGGAGTTGATATCGACCTGAGCTGTTGCGGGATCCATGCGCTGGATATGAAATCGGGCAAGACCTTGGGGAGCATGGTTTGGCCGCACGGCAGCCAGATATTCGCAATAGAGGCGGCGCCTCTGAATTTCACCACAGGCTTTCCGTTTGCCGCGGATGGGAGATCACCCGAAGGCCTCGAAAAGTCCCTTTTTTATTCATTTCATATGAAGTATCCCCAGGAGGATTGATGGAATTCCGCTTGCTGATGCTCTCGGCCATGTATGAAAACGGCGGGAACACCGTACACAGGTTCCTGGACGGACATCCCGAGATGTTCGTTTATCCGTTTGAATCTCAATTAGGAACCAATTTTGTGCATGATCATCTGACTTCGATGTTTCCGGTCAAGTATCGATGGCCCGAGTTCAGTCTGGAAGCGACATCTTTGCAGGACTACCGAGCCATTATCGACGAAGAATGCAAGGTGCGCGCGAGAACGCCTCACGTGAGCAAATTCCGGCACATGCCTTTTGACTTCAGCGATGATGATCGTCGCGCCCTGTTCGTTAAGTATGCTTCTGAATCAGGCCGGTCACGTGGCGCCAATGTCGCGGCTTTCTTTCGGGCAACCTTTGACGCGTGGAAAGACTATCGTCACACGAATGAAGAAAAATTCTATGTCGGTTACAGCCCAATAATTGCTGTGGACGCTAACAAAATCCTTACCGACCTCCCGAAAGCCCATGTGTTGCACGTAGTCCGCAATCCCTGGTCCGCCTACGCGGACACAAGGAAGCGACCGGTCCCTCTATCCTTGGAACGCTACATTACGGCCTGGGTTACGACCCAATACCACGCTCTCGTGTTTCAAAAATTCTGGCCGGATAACATTCATATAGTTCGCTACGAAGATGTTATCGCGGACCCGAAGGCCTGTCTGGGCAATGTTTGCGCAAGAATCGGCATAGGTTCCTCAGACAGCCTGAAGACCCCAACTTGGAATGCAAAAGAGCTAGAAGAAGTTTATCCATGGGGCACAATCCGCAAAGCTACTCCGGAGGCCAATAAAGCGACAGCTCAGGAGCTATCCGGAGACGAAACTGAGGCTGTGCGGGCGTGGACGGATATTTATTTGAAGACTTTTGATTATAAGAATTTTCTCGAAAAATGAAGCTCCGATCTCCCGCGGAGCGGTAGGGGCGGGTTTGAAACCCGTCCTTGATCGGGCAATGCGGCATGGGCAGGTTTGAAAACCCGCCCCTAAAAGCACGATGAATTATCGTCGCGCTCTACGCCCACAGTTCAAAACCGGCCGATGGTCCGAGGCGCGATTCCCGAAATGAAAAAGGTCCTTATTACAGGCGCTTCAGGTTTTGTTGGAAATAATCTGGCCCGTTTTCTTTTGAATCGGGGCCATGAAGCGCATCTGCTTTTGCGAGAAGGCCATGCTCAATGGCGTCTCAAGGATATTCCCCAGGACGTGCGGGTTCACATAGTTGATCTCTGTGATCCGGAGGGACTCGAAGCGGCCGTGAAGAACGCTCGCGCGGAATGGATATTTCATCTGGCGGCGCACGGAGCATATTCATCTCAGATCGACACTGCGAGAATAGTCCGGACCAACATCATGGGGACTGTCAATCTGGTCCAAGCCTGCTTAAAGACCGGATTTGAGGTGTTTGTCAATACGGGATCTTCCTCTGAATATGGGTTTAAAGATCATGCTCCGACTGAAAAGGAATGGCTTGACCCCAATAGTTATTATGCTGTGGCCAAGGCCTCAGCCACGCTGTTTTGTCGCTACACCGCGCGTAGTCTTGGAGTGCGGATTCCCACTCTGAGGCTCTACTCTGTCTATGGTCCGTATGAAGAGCCGACCCGATTGATGCCTACGCTAATCGTAAATGGGTTGGAAGGAAGGCTACCGTCCCTCGTAAATCCGAAGGTTGCGCGCGATTTTATCTATGTGGACGACGTAACTGCCGCGTATTTGTCAGCGGCAACGGTAGAGCCCGACGATCCGGGCGCGGTGTACAACATCGGCTCCGGGATTCAGACGTCTATTGCCGAAGTTGTGGAAACAGCGCGTCAATCAATAGGCATAACCACGAAGCCTGAGTGGGGTTCCATGAAGGATCGCATCTGGGACACCGATACCTGGGTGTGCGATAATCGGCTCGCGGTCGAGAAACTCGGTTGGCAGCCGCATCACTCCTTTGAGGATGGATTTCGAAAAATGGTTGACTGGTTCCGGCAGAATCCGGAGATCACTCAATGGTATCGGGATCATCAACGCCAAAATACAGTCTGAGCACAAAGTTAGTCTGACAAACTACAACGGTCGGACGCGCCGCACTCTTGCCGGTTAAAGAAAGCGCATACTGAACGGAGCCACACCTAATTTGCATTGAACGCAAGTTATCTATCTGCTATTTCAATAGATGCCCGATCCAGTTTTGAGGAGCCGGCGTATGTTCGAGGATTACCCCAAGGAAATCATGATCATGGACGGCACTGTCTTGACCCTCCGTCCTGTCGCCAGGGAAGACGAAGAGGGCTTGAGCAAATTCTTTTTTGAAATCCCCGAAGAAGAACGATGGTTTCGCCGACAAAAATTGACCGATCCGGAAGTGCTCCACAAATGGATTGAGACGCTGGATTATGAGCGGATTATCCCTATTATAGCCGTAAACCGGGACACTGGGTACATAGTGGCTAATCTAACACTATCATTCTCGACTTCCGTTTCTCTAAGGCATGTGGCGCACCTCCGCCTGATAGTGCATCCCTGGTACCGGCATCAGAGATTGGGAGGTCTGATGATTCTCGAGGGCGCAGAGCTTGCCACAAGCTTGGGGATTGAAAAGCTGATAGCGGAATTTGTGGTGGGAGTGGAAGACACCGCCATCGTCGCCGCTCAAAAACTCGACTTTTATCAAGCTGCCGTCTTAACAGATTATGTTAAAGATCCTGGAGGCAAATACCGAGACCTCCTCATCATGGTCAAGAACCTCCATGCCGAATGGGGCGACTTCTGATTTATTCCAAGCCCGTAACTTTTCGTGGGACACCCTTAGATCGCTCTTTTTCCCTTGACTGTTCGTTGCGCTCAAGCGACCATAGGATTACGCGGTCACAAGGTGGGAATTGGGGTATTGCCCGGATAGGGGGAAGGTCATGGAAAAGAGTCCTCTGAAGGGTAAGGAAATTCTCGCTGTTGATGACGAACAGGACGTTTTGGACGTTTTGGAGGAGAACCTCGCCGGATACGGGGCGAAAGTGGATCCCGCGACTTCATACGAGGAGGCGCGGGAAAAGATAGTTTCCCTTACCTATGATCTGGTCGTGCTCGACATCATGGGAGTCCGCGGTTTCGATCTGCTTCAACTTGCCGTAGCCAAGAATTTGCCCGTGATTATGCTTACGGCCCATGCCGCCACTCCTGACGCCATCAAGAAATCCATAGAGCTAGGGGCTAGAGCGTACCTGTTGAAGGATGAATTGGCAAACGTGGCCTCTTTTCTGGAAGACGTTCTGAGGTCGAGTCATCAGGCAGTCTGGAAAAGAAGTCTCGAAAGAGCTAATAGCGCCTTCGGCAAGAAATTCGGGCCGGACTGGCGGATATCGGAAAAAGAATTCTGGAAAAAATTGGATAATGACCTGAAGTTGGAAGAATCAGTCATTATAACTCAATAACATTTGAACATATCGTTTTCTTTCATCAAGGCGCAAGAGCATCCCAGTACTGACGAGGCCATCGTGTGACTAGTTTCACCAGTGCGCATACTGTCTCGCCGCGCGTCCTCACAGATTTTTTCGAGAAGACACTCCCCTTCTCGGAACTGGACAGGAACGTTCTGAATAAATTGGCAATTGGGGGCCTCGTAGACTTCTATTTCAAAGGCCAAATCATCCTACAGCAGGACACCTCAGAAGCGGACAAACTTTATTTGATACAAAGAGGCGCGGTGAAAATTTACCGCATGAACGCAGACGGGACTTCCGCTTTGGTAGACTATCGTGGCGAAGGTTCGAGCTTCGGCGCCCTTGCCCTCCTTGGCCAACTCGGCCCGAAGGCCAGGGTCTGTTTTCTGAATTTTCCGTAAGCTTCGCAGGTTGGAGGGTTCTCTATTAGCGCCAGATCGTTTCCGTCACTGTCTTGCCTACCGATCAAACGAAACCCTGGTGGAATCAAGGGTTTTAATGGGAGGTAGCGCCGGGTCTTTTTTTGCCGACCACGCGCTGAAGCGTGACCTGCACAGATGAGGAGTGGTGAGAGATTGCGCATTTGTACCCTCTGATACAGGGACCGCTGCTGCTCAGAAGAGAGGGCAAAACTGACAATATTGTTGATAATCCCCTAACAGGGACCACATGTCAAATGAATTTATTCGGTCGTTCGGCCCAATCGATATGCTCTATTAGCTGGCTTCCCATTGCCTTTTCAACAGGGGTGGACCCTTCAGAATAATTGCGCTTCGACGATGTTTGCGCTAAGACATTCACTACCAACATCTGAGGCCGCTTCGATGAATCAAAAAGTAGTGAAACCTGCGAAACTTGGTGATGCATTTTCGCTAAAACGAGGGCGTCTCACCGACCATCGGCGATCCAAGAAGGCCGGACTACCTCCGGGTTCCCTGGTTCACATCGGAACCAGGATAGCGGAAAAGGTCACGATTTCGGCAATCGACTACAGTGAGAAGGAATTTCAGGAGAAGGATATCTCCAATGTCCAGGATCTCGCGCCCTATCTTGAGAGCCGCGAAACGACATGGATAAGAGTTCAAGGGCTTCAGCAGACCGATATTATTGGAGCTGTCGGCAGCCTTTGCAAGATACACCCGCTCTTTCTTGAAGATATCGTCAATACCAGCCAACGCCCTAAGGCAGAAGATGCCGGCGACTATTTTTTCATCATAATTAGAATGCTGAACTACAACGAGGAAAGGGACTCTATCGTGACGGAGCAGTTAAGTTTCGTCTTGGCTCCGAATTTTCTGCTGTCTTTTGAGGAGAAATCAGGAAAGATTTTCGATTCGGTAATGGAGCGAATCAAGACGGGCAAGGGTCGGATCAGAAAAGGCGGGAACGATTATCTTGCCTATTGTCTGATTGACACTGTGGTAGACAACTATTTCGGATTGCTGGAAAGGCTTGGAGACAAAATAGAATTGCTGGAAGAAGACCTGGTGACCAATCCAACTCCTGAGATTCTGAGCCACATTCATAACTTGAAGATGGATATGATATTTCTCCGGAGATCGGTCTGGCCTTTGAGAGAGGTCATAAACATGCTCGCTCTGGGCGAATCGAATCTAATAAAGGAATCCTCTCGTCTTTATTTCCGGGATGTGTACGATCATACGATCCACATAATTGACACTATGGAGACCTATCGAGATATCGTGTCGGGAATGCTGGATATCTATCTTTCGAGCGTCAGCTACAGATTGAACGAAATCATGAAAATCTTGACTATCATCGCAACCATTTTCATTCCCCTAACGTTTCTCGCGGGATGGTACGGAATGAATTTTAGGCGCATGCCTGAGTTAGAATGGCGTTGGGGGTACCCCTTGGTGATAGCAATTGCAGTTACGATTGCGGCGGGCCTGCTTCTGTTCTTCAGGCGAAAGAGGTGGATATAGTTTGGCGCGTCAGGAGCCTGAACGGTTGATACATCCATCTATTATTAACCGTTACATATTTCGGGAGATCTCTGTTTCTTTTGTGTTCTGTTTCTCGGTGTTCCTTTTTGCCGGCCTTATAGCGGGCTTTCTGCCGCTGTTGCAAAAAGGTATGGAAGCAGGCCTCGAGCTTACTCTGGTATTATTTCAGGTCCTGATAAACGCCCTGCCAGGAACGCTCGTCACGGTTTTACCTCTGTCAATCACTATCGGGATCCTGCTCGGTCTAGGCCGAATGGCTTCTGATAATGAAATTGCAGCAATCAAATCCTCCGGCATCTCGATCTGGCGTTTGCTTCCACCGGCGCTGGCGCTTGGTTTTATCGGATTTCTGTTGAGTCTGCTATGCACTCTGGTTTTGATACCGAAGGGAATTTCAGAAGGCAAGCGGCTTCTCAACGAGGCGGCGACAAAAAGACCCGACGCGGGCATCGAGGAGCGGACCTTTTTTGATTCTTTCAAGAATCTGGTCGTGTACGTCGAGAAAATTGATCCCGCGACAAGGCTTTGGCATCGTGTCTTTATAAAAGAATCATCGCAGCCCGACGAGATCCAAACCATAATAGCTCGGGAAGGGCAAGTCAGGGCTGATCCCAAAGCATTGATCCTCAATCTGCGCAATGGAACGATTGTTCGCGAAGACAGAAATGGAGACACCACTGGATCGCTGGCATTTGAGAGCTATGTGTTTCGCTATCCTTTAGACAGAGCAAAGCTCGAAGCCTCGAAGCCCACCTTTGAAGAGCTTTCAATTTCAGAGATTCGCAAGCGGGTCAGAGGATTAATCACTGAAGACAATAAAGATTTGCCGGGAATAGAAATTTACCGGCGTCGAGTGGAAGTTTTCGCCGGAATTCTTATTGCGCAGCGATTCGTTCATCCCCTTGCGTGCATCGCGCTAGCCTTAGCAGCCTTTCCTCTGGGCGCTCTCTATTTGGGCAAAAGCCGACTTAATAATGTTTCCATAGGCCTTGTGGCCGTTTTTGCCTATTATGCGTTTACGCTGGCCACAGAACGAGTGGCTCGTTCCGATCTCGCTCCTCCTGAAATCGTGCTACCCCTGCCTCCCTTGATTTTTATAATTGTTTCGGTTTATTTTACCCGATGCGTAGATTTGGAGAGAGTACCCTCAGTTTTTAGGCTGTTACTGAAATCTATTTCTAGAGTACGGCCCAAGGCCGACTAATGCAAGACCTTGAATTTAGAGGCGTCTCCACGTCTCCATGTTGAAAGGATCGCGGCCGGAGCTTATGACAGTAGGACCCAGGGCTGTATAATACGCGCTAATTATTGTTGATTTAGGACGTTTGTTTTGATATACCGTTTATAGAAGTATACCATCGCAACAATTTTATTGGCTCTGTAGTGTAGTGCAATTCGTTCCGCCGAAAGATCCTTAGGGATGAGGACGACAGGCTGGAGCGTTTGAGGAATGTGTCCCCCAATAAGGACTTCTTTCTCTAGTGATCCTTTCCGGCAGTGGCCGGAATTACCGATGTTAGTGAGGACTCTACGCCAGAATGCCAGGAGCCGGCAATAACGAACTGCCAGACAGTTTGTCGGAGATCATGGATTTTTCCAATTATGATCTTTTCACTACGCTCAGACTGATAGTCCTGAGCGGAGAAACCAGAAGTGTGGATGTGAGAAGGGGGAGTAAACGCGGCTCGATTTATATAAAAGGAGGCGAAATCTACGCAGCCGTTACTAATTCATGCCGGGGAGATGAGGCTTTTTTCGAGATACTTTCTTGGGATTCCGCAGAACATAGCGACCGTAATGACATGGACACGCCTGAAAAGAACTTGCGAATACCCACGAAGGTGCTACTCGAAATCATGAACAGCCGGACGCTGGGACTATAGTTTATGAAGAATGTGCAGGCTCAGCTGTGCGAGAAAGATCGTGAAATCATATAGATCTGAGCGTTTTCTTAGCCGCCTGCCCCGTAGCGCCTCGACAATTATTTTGCAATCTCCGGCCTATCCCGCGTTCCTTCTTTAAGGCCATCAATTGCTAATTTATTCGCTGTTAGTGCCCAAGGAGCCGTTTTGGCAGAGCAAAGGATTCTTGTCCTAGACAGACAATGGAATTTGGGCAGTACTGTTGAGAAGTATTTTGCCCAGAAAGAACTGGAATACCAGGTGCTGGTGGTGGACTCGGTGGCTCGGGCAGTTCAAACAATGACAAATCATGCTGTCCATCTAGTGATTTCAAACCATGAGGCGTCCGGCGGCATCAATGGCTTGGAGTTGCTTCGCGAAGTCAGGGACAGCGATTTCCCAGTGCGCACATTACTGGTGGCGGACCCGTCTTTGGAGAGTGATCGAGACACTGCCCTCACCTTGGGTTGCGCCAGCTATTTCATAAGACCGGTTCCGGAAGATAAGCTTTGCGATCTGCTCTTCAACATGCTTCAGCCGCATCAAGGTTTTGTCGGCAAAGTTGTCGGGATGAGGTTGGAGGACATAGTACAGCTGTTCTGCTATCGCAAGGAGAGCACGCTGCTGACCGTATTTCATAATGGCGCTAAGGGCACGATTTTAGTGCATAACGGCGGAATTGTGCATTCCCAATGCGGTCCCGTCATCGGCGTGGACGCTTTCTACGAAATCCTCGAATGGGAGAATGGCGAATTCCTCTCACAGGTGATTTTCGACGTCCCGGAACAGACCATCTTTCTAGACTGGCAGAGCCTTCTTATGGAGGGGATTCGCCAGAAGGACGAAATTCGGCATGCCTTGTCTCCCGTCGCGGATGCAAGAACGGATAATCATGTCGTGCCCTTGTCCCTGCGACCGGAGCCCGTTCTTAGGATTGAAACTGAAGCTCCGGAAGGGCCGGCCAAGAGGATAATGATCGTTGACGACTCGCGTTTCATACGTAAGATCGTTCAAGAAATAATCGAGTCGGATTCGGCCCTGAGCGTCGCAGGGTACGCTACCAACGGGCAGGACGCTCTTGCCAAACTAGAGGAAATCAAGCCGGATTTGGTGCTTCTCGACTGGGACATGCCGGTAATGAAGGGCAGTACGGCTCTCATGCACATCATGATCAGAACACCGTGCCCAGTGATTATCTTAAGTAGCTTTGCAGGCGGTGTCGGCGCGAACCCTATTGATTTGCTATGTCTTGGGGGCGTCGATTTCCTCCGAAAGCCGCAAAACAATTGGCGGCTGGATGGCCGTGCAGATGACCTGGTACGTCGTGTAAAAGAAGCCTGCTCTATCAAGTTCGACCGAATCAGGCGCGTAAGGGTCCCGCCTCAGATCATCCGCAAGCCTGATTCCCAATATGACGCGAGTCCTGCGAAGTTTCTAACGATTCTGGGCTCCTCCATAGGTGGATCCGCGGATTTGATTCGCCTGATTCCATTTTTACCTGCAGAGCTGCCGTCCGCGGTCATCGCCGTACATGACATGCAACAGGAGGCGCTGCCGGCGTTTGTCGACTATCTGGAAAGGCGAAGCAGAATCGAAGTTCAACTATTGAAACCAGGTTCACTGTTAGCCCAGGGCGTCTGTTATATTCATCCTGCCGCAGTGCCCGTCCAGCTGGCGCCAAGTCAGAACGGTATAGCGGCGGAGAAACATTCCGCCCTAAAAGATCATATGCCTCTGGATCATCTGCTTATTTCGGCATCCAAGGTTTTGAAAGCCAATCTCCTCGCTGTTCTGCTGTCGGGCGGCTCGGAACAAGGCGTTGAGGGATTCAAGGCGGTGCGGCGAGAAGGTGGGGTAACTTTGGCCGAAGATCCCTCTTCCAGCGCAAATCCGCAAATGGCGGAAGCCGCCGTAAGGCAGGAAACTGTGGATTATGTTGTGCCGGCCGAGATTTTGGCTGAAAGAATCGAAAAGTTGATCAGGCAATCCATGCAAGATTTTCAACGATCCCGATGACAGGAGACCTTCCAATGGACGGTAGGGACCAAATAGCAAGAGTAATTCCGGAACCGGAGCGGCAGGCTCAGCTCATAAGCTTCTCCGTCGGTTCCGAGCTTTTCGGAGTGGAGATCCTGGTGGTCCAGGAAATCATCATGATGTCGGCCATAACGGAGATTCCGAATGCGCCCGACTTCGTAGAAGGGGTCATCAACCTTCGGGGAAATATTATCCCGGTCTTGGACCTGAAGCGGAGACTTCGGTTGCGCAATTATCAGCCGCCGGAAGTCAAGGCCGGCGCCCGAATCCTCGTGGTTGAGATTGAAAGCAATGTCACCGGCTTCATAGTGGATTCTGTGGCAAAAGTGCTCAGTGTGCCGACTTCCAAAATCCTGGCGCCGCCTGACATAGTAGTGGCAGGGGTGCAGAGTCAATATATAAGCGGGGTCCTGCACATGGATCACGGCATCTTGGTGATACTTGATTTCAAGAGGATCCTTTCCGTGGAGGAAAAGGATGCTCTGGGCGGCATATCTCAGCGGAGCCCCAATGTGTTGGAACGGGCCTCGACGTAATTTGAGGATGATATCAGCTATTCCCGGGAAAACGGGAATTACGGAAAAATATTCCAGTCTATGAATTTGATCGAAATAACATGCATTACGCTACAAAAATAGTGGAAAAATCCCAGGAGGAAAGGCCATGAAGATACCCTTAATACCCCGTCTCGTGGGAAGTCTCAGGAATAAGCTTCTGCTCTATTCTTTGGCTATTATGATCGTTCCCTTCTTAGTCGCGGGCATCATCGGCTATTGGACGTTTACCGAGCAGGCAGACACAACCGCTATACGTGAGACTACTAACATAGCCGAATCCACCGGTCAGATCATAAACACTTTTATGAATGACCGTATAAACGATGTCCTTGTCTGGGCCGACTTAAGGTTGATGAAAGAGGCTATCGAAGTGGCCGAAGTCCGAGAGGACGCGTCTCAGGCTTTGAGAGAAGTTGTGAAAGCTTACGGATCGTACGAGGCCTTCTTGCTAGCCGACTCAAAGGGTAATTGTGTCGCGTCCAGTTGGCCGGCGCTTGTGGCCACAGACTTATCAGCTAATGCAGCCTTTAAAGGCGCCAAAGACGGAAAGCTGAGCGTCAGTCAATTTGAAACAAGTCCTATTGTGGCGCAGATAGACCCCAATTCTAAAGGATGGACAGTTGCGATTTCTGCGCCGGTCAAGGTGGGGACCAATGTGATCGGAGTAATAATAGGTTATGTCAAGTGGTCAACTGTTCAACAACTGATTGATGGAATCAAAGTCGGTGTTAAGGGGTACGTGTACGTGCTGGACAAGAATCAAAAGGTCGTACTTCACCCGACCAAGGACTATTATGGCAAGACGCCGACCCAAGTGGGGGACCCGGCTGTGGTGGAAGCCGCGTTTAGGGAGAGGAAACCTTTCGCCAGGTACGATTTTAAGAACCCCAAGACAGGCGAATTGGAAAGAAATAAACCCGTAGGGATAGTTTATCCCAAGGATTTCAAGAATTTTAAGAGCTTAGGTTGGGGAGTGGGAGCCACAGCCAAGCAAGAGGAGTTAACCCCCGGCTTAAGTGAGATCATTCGAACTAACTCCATCGTAGCAATTGTCGCCTTGATCCTGGTCGCCATCGCAGCTGTTTTGACTTCACGAAGAATTACCCGACCAATGGTAAGCCTGTCAGACACTATGGACCAGGTGGGCCAGAATTTGGACCTTACTATGCGTGCTCCGGTTCTTTCATCCGATGAATCGGGACGAACCGCGGCCACATTCAACGATCTTTTGGAACGACTCCAGGATGCTTTTACGGGGGTTCTCAGCGGCGTTGAGCGTGTGCGCCAATCTTCGACTCAAGTCAACGAGGCCGCACAACGAATCGTGGTAAACGCTACCGCGCAGGCGGAACGTGCCAGAAACGTGCTAGAGCGCGTGGGCGCCATGGGTGAGACGGCCCGCGAAGTTTCGGGCAACGCGGAAGAAACACTCAAGACTGCCTCTACTACCGCGGAATCTCTTCAGAAGATGGCCTCTGAAATTCAGGACGTAGCCAAAATCGCCGGTGACCAGGACCAAGCCAGTGTCGAAGGCGAATCCATCGTAGAGGCGATGGGAACTACGGCGAAGGAGGTTTCCGGAAAGGCCGGTGACCAGTTTACCTCAGCCCGGCAGACAGAAGAGGCTGTTACGCGTATGGCCCGCACGATCGAGGATATGACCCAGAGCGCTGTCGAGGCTTCGCGTCAATCAGACTTGACGGACCGGTTCGCGCGTGAAGGCGGCGACGCCGTGGACAAAGTCGTCGAAGGTATGAAAGGCATCGCCGAAAGTGCCGAGCAGATCAACGAAATCATGGTGGTGATCTCCTCCATCGCTGAACAAACTAACCTTCTTGCATTAAATGCCGCTATCGAGGCGGCCCGGGCCGGCGAGCACGGTAAAGGGTTCGCAGTCGTCGCTGATGAAGTCCGGAAGCTGGCTGAAAGAACTGCGGAGTCCACCAATGAAATCGCTGAACTGATCAAACTCAGTAACAGAAGGGTGGAAGAAGGCCAGAAACTCTCCGCCACCAGCCGTGCAGCCCTTGCGCAAATTCAGGACGCTGTCGCCAGAACCAATGCTCTCATTACCGGAATCTCCGAAGGAACCGTTCGCCAGATCGATGACGCAACTAGAGTCCAGCAGGCCATGACACAACTTACGGCTCTGGCTCAGGACATTATGAGCCTGACCGGTGAGCAGGCGACGCGCAGAGAGAGGGCCGCAGGAATTATGACTGATATTAGAGGACTTAGTCGTAATATTGCTGTGCGAGCAAGTTCCGAGGTGGAAGTCTCCTCCACGGTTACTCAAGAAATGACCGACGTTACGGCGCGTGCGGAAAACATCACCAAATTGACGGGGCTGCAAACGGAACGAGCCGCGGCTCTTCGGCAGATCATGACGGAAATGGCCGAAGTCGCTATGACGAACGCGCAGGGAGCTGCCGGAGCTTCTGAGACCACACGGGGGCTGGTGGAACTGTCGGAAGAATTGGGTGACCTCATCGGCCAGTTCAGGGTCTCCCTGGAAGCTTGATCGTCGAGTTAAATGACAGTTGGGCAGCGCTATTTGGCGCCGAATGTGAGGTGAACAATGGGTTCTCGGGTCCTGGTGGTGGATGACTCGGGGTTCATGCGCAAGAGGATCGCGGAAGAGCTTCTGGCTCATGGACATTCGGTCATCGGGCAAGCAAAAAGCGGTAATGAGGCCGTTGAAATGTACAGATCTCTCAAACCGGATATTGTCACTATGGATATCACCATGAGGGACATGGATGGACTTACCGCGGCAAAGCAGATCCTTGCCGAATATCCGGATGCCAAGATCATTTTCGTGACCATATTGCGGGATGAAAAAGTCAGCGCGGAAGTGGAAAGATTGGGCGCTGTCGGATTCATTAACAAGGCGGACCATCTGTCGATTTCCAAATTCATAGAGGAAATGAAACGGAAAGAATAGACCAAATGGCGCGTCAATTTTCCCGGAATGAAGCAATCCAAGGCGCCGCAGAAGGCGTTGCGGATTCTCCAAAGGATTCTCTGAGGCTATTTTCCACTATAGCAAAGAACAGGCTTTTGTTGATTTTCTGTTTATTGGCTTTGGTAGCAGTGGTCGCCAACATAAAGGTTATTGTGGATCTTGATAGCGGGATCAGCGCAAGAAATAAGGCGCACGAGTTGTCTCTGGGAGAAAAAGCCTCCAACTCAGCCAACTCGTCCGAATTTACCGAAGATCTCAGAATCCGCTTGTTCGTGCTTTTCGGGATTCTTATAGCGTCTTTAGGATCGATCCTCTATTTGTATGTGACGCGAGTCCTTATACCTTTGCGCAAAGCCATCCACGCTACTGACGCGATGTCGAAAGGAAATCTTAGTGTCACAGCGCCAGTGGGTAATAATAATGATATTGGGGAATTGGGCGCCGCGATTAACGAGCTTTCAGCAAATTTCCAGGAAGTAGCGCTGCTGACAGGAGTCGCAGCTGGAAATTCTTTTGCGGTCATCGAAAAGATCGAAAAGACCTTGGATGAAGAGTCCTTAACGCCTGACGCTGATTTAAAGCAGCAGGTAAGCGCTATCAAACGAGACATGCAGATGCTGTGCGGCTTAGTGAAGAAATTCAAATTCTACAAGGCTCGTTTCGATGGTCTTAAGGTAAAGTCGCGCGGCCACAGAGTGAACAGTTCAATGTGATTTGCGCCTTGCATCAGACGCCGTAAATCGAGGCCGTATGGATAGCCAAACCGGAGATTGCATCCGTGTTTAGGCGGCCGTCGTGAAAGGGAAGCGCCATGATCGATATTCAAATTCTTCAAGATTACTGTAACGAAGCTCGAGAGCTTCTTGAAGAAATGGACAGCAATCTCTTGCTGATCGAGCGCGAGGGGTCCAAACCGGAACTGCTGAATAACATCTTCCGCGCGGTGCATTGTATAAAAGGTTCTGCTCAATATATCGGACTAGAGCGCTCCAGTGCTTTGACTCACGGTTTGGAAAATCTATTGGACCGACTACGTGAAGGAATGATCGAACTGGATCCCAAAATCACGGATTTCCTCTTTCGCTCCAAAGATCTCATTTCGGTCCTGGTGAACGAAGTCTCGACGGATCATGAAGAAAGATCGGAAATAGTTGCGGTCATCCAAGAATTGGAAGCTCTCGTCGGAAAAACAGGCGAAATCATTCCCAAAGCTGTGTTAGAGCAGAAAGACCGGGTGGCTTCCCCCGGCGAGCAAAATGAAGGTCCAGTTACAGAAATAACGCATGAAGGCCCGGCCTCCGTTGAACCCGCGGCCGGCGATACGGCTACGCAATGGCGACTGGATGATATTACCGGCGAACAAGTGGAAGAGCCCGTGACAGACGCTCCGAAAATATCTCGGACTTACGACTCTGTCACCGAGGGGGTCTTTAATCATGCAACGATTGAGCAGACGGCTTCGCACCTGCTGAATATAGCCCTATATCTGGATGACCTCCAGGACGGGGTGCGTCCAAGTGAAATACTCGACCCACTCCTTGAAACCGTCAGCAAAGTGAAAGAATCATTTTTGGCCACCCAAATGTTGCAACCACATGCGATTCTGGCAAATATCGAAAATCGACTCAATTTGATTGAACCTTCGAAGGAGCGTCTTTCCACTAGCGAAATAGGAGAGTTGCGGTCTCTTTTGAATACTCTCAGAGCGTATTATCCCGAGGATCTTTTTGCTCTTTCGGAGGACCGAGTAATACCTGTTAGCTCGGATGTTACCGCCGAGCCAAAGGCGGATGTTTCTCTCTTTGTTCGCGAGCTATCCGCAATTCCAGGGCTCGATCTTGCAATTGCCGGTGCGATTGAAACGGCCGGGTTCTTTTCTAAAGAGGAACTAAGTGGGGCCACATTGGCTGCTCTGCTAAATATCCCGGGAATCACGCCCTCGATCGCGGAAGCAGTTTTTCGGTACACAGGCGCTGCGCCTGGTTCATCAAAATCGCAGCCGGCGCAACAAAAATCTCGTGGCGCATCCATGTTGGCTGATGTTGATGACGATCTTTTAAGAGAATTTGAGCAGGTCTTGGATGACGCTTTCGCTCCGAAACAGGGGACCGAGTTACGATCTTTGCATGGAGGTCGTGCTGCGGATCTCTTGCAAGAAGTGGGCGCAGTGGGAGAAGACGGTGACCGTGAAATAATTGAAATTTTCTTAGGCTATGGATATGAAATCCTGGACAAACTTCGGTCTGTTGTCGCCAAGATAGCCCGTCGTGCGGTAACCGCTTCTGACATGCTGCTGTGTGCGGATTGGATAAAATCCATTCGTTCGTCATCGGGATATATGGATTATCGAAGGCTCGAGGCTTTCCTGGACGAGTGGTATGACAAAACACTATTGGCCTCGGATCGTCTTGACTCGCTCTCAGACAAGGACATTTTGTTTATGCAGGAGAACTTGGCGAAATTTCAAGATTTCCTGCATGGCATGGAACGGATACTGAATCCCGAAATCGAATCTCCGAAAACGACTTTCGCTTCTGTTCAGGAGCCTGCTGCGATCGGATCGCAAGCCGCGGCGCCGGTTTCCACGTTTGCCGCCCCACCGACCCAAGTTCAACCTTCCTCGGTTGTAGCCGAAACAAAAGTTCGAATGCCCAAAGAACCGCCGAAGAAAGTGGAGGAGCAACCCTTGGCGATCATGACCCGTCTTGGGACGGCAGAGCCCGTGCAGCAGGATATTTCAGCCATGCCAAGAGAGCAGACATCAGAATCTTCGGTGTTTCAAGAAATGCTCTTGGAAAGGAATGCGCAAGAGAACGCCGTTGTCAGGACAATGCGTGTCGATTCGACGAAAGTGGACACCCTTCTCAACCAGGTGGGAGAATTGGTTGTGAACAGGTCTTACGTCGAACGCTTGTCGCAAAATCTGAAAGATTTTCACCGACTTTTGATCACGGTTGGTCAAGCGGGCAGGCAGGTAGGCAAGAAGGAAATTCAGTCGGCGCGGGAACTCGCGACCAAGGTCGGTGAGGCGAGTGTTTCTCTCGGACGGGTAGCCAATGACATTCAAGAAGGTGTCATGAAGCTCCGGATGCTGCCCATCGGGCAATTGTTCAATAGGATGCCACGTCTTATTAGGGACCTATCACGGCGGGTAGGCAAAGACGTGAATCTTGAAGTACATGGAGCCGACACGGAGGTGGACAAACGAGTTATTGAACAGATTTATAATCCCTTAGTTCATCTAGTGAGAAATGCCGTGGACCATGGAATCGAGGACAGAGAAACCCGCAAGACGGTCGGCAAGAATGAACAAGGACTATTAACATTGCGCGCGTATACCCAGGGCAGCCAGGTCATTGTAGATGTGGAGGATGATGGAGCAGGCATAAATGCCGCTGGAGTCCTGGAAAAGGCCGTAGCCAACGGATTGATAGACCAACAAGCCGCCAAAGGCCTTTCACGTCACGAAATTTATAATTTCCTGTTTCTTCCGGGTTTTTCGACGAGCACAACCGTTACCCGTACGTCAGGTCGCGGAGTGGGAATGGACGTGGTGAAGAAGGATGTGGAAAAAATCAACGGTCATGTGGAAATTGAATCCTGGGAGAATAAGGGTACGCGAGTTTCTATAAAAATACCTTTGACGTTGGCGATTATTCAGACATTGCTAATCCGGACTTCAGATCATATTTTTGCTATTCCTATGGCTGCCGTGAGAGAAATAATTCGCATATCCCCGGAAGAGATCTCCTCACTGGAAGGATTTGACGTTATCAAATTCAGAGAAGAGACGGTGCCGGTTATCAGGATAAATGAAGTTTTCAAACTGAGGAATGGCGCCGCTTCAAGAGATCCTAGATTTCTCGTCCTAACTACCGTCGGGCAAAGCAGTCTGGGACTTCTGGTGGACGAGCTGATCGGCGAGCAAGATGTGGTAATTAAACCGCTTGGCGAGCATGTCTTCGAAAGCAGAGGACTGGCGGGTTCCACTATACTTGGTGACGGCGCCATTGCGCTGGTGCTTGATGTTACTGAAATCATTGAAGATGTTGTCACGACACATAGGCAGTTTGCCCCGCAAGGAGCTTGGCAGGCCCGTACGGTAGGCCGATTCGAAGAAAGCCAAACTCGAAACGTTTAAAGGAATTCGTCCCATGGGCCAGGTTGTAGCTATCATTAGCCAGAAAGGCGGAGTAGGGAAAACTTCGACAGCGGTAAACCTGGGCGCGTGTCTTTCGGCAGCGAAGAAAAAAGTCCTTTTGGTCGAAATCGATCCACAATGCGGGTTGTCGAAATGTTTCGGCCTTGACACTCCGGACTTGCGAAAAGGTATCCTGGATATCGTCAAAGACGGCGTGTCCCTGGAAGGAGTTCGTTTCCGTGGTCACCAACGGTTGCCGCGGCTTGATATCATTCCTGCAAATATTCGATCATTGGCCGAAGAAAGGGACTATTTAGAGCTGCTTAGGCTGGATATAGATTGTTTGCGTAGGTTTCTGGCTCAGTCGAAGGATTCATACGATTACATTTTCATGGATTGTCCGCCAAGGTTGGACAATCCCACATATGCGGCTCTGGTTGCCGCCGATTCTTATCTCGTCCCCATACAGTGCGAGTATGCGGCGATGGGAACTGTTGGATCGGCATTGAAAGCCGCACTGGAAGTGAAACGACTCCATAATACGAGATTAGGTATTTTTGGGTTCGTTTTGACGATGGCGGACAAACGCGCCGGATTCACCCTGAAAGTGGTCCAAGAGGTGCGGCAGTATCTGAAAGATCATGTCTTCAAGACCATTATTCCGAGGGACCCTCGTTTGGCCGAAGTTCCTATGAGAAGAGAGCCTGTTATTGCTTACGACATGCAATCCCCCGGCGCTAAGGCTTATATTCAATTGGCCAGAGAAATATTGGTCAAAGCTGAAAGCGCTCGGCCGAGTCAGCGTTCTGCTTAATTGTGTAGGAAACCGGGCGCCCGGAGTGCGGAATATCTCGGAGCCAATAGATAAGAGCGTGCCATGAGTCTCGAGAACTCTAATCATGTAAAAAAAGTCTTGGTGGTAGAGGATTCAGCCCTGATGGGCCGTCAAATATCGAATATACTGAATTCTGCGCCGGACCTGACCGTAATCGGACGTGCCAGGGACGGCCTGGAAGCTTTGAATATGGTCGAGGAATTCAAACCCGATGTCATTACTATGGATGTGGAAATGCCGAGAATGAACGGTATCACGGCCCTCAAGCATGTCATGATGAAATACTGCATTCCCACGGTAATGATAAGCGCATTAACAACGGAAGGGGCTACGACCACTTTCGATGCGCTGAAGTTCGGAGCTATCGATGTCATAGCGAAACCTTCACAAAGAGAAGACGAAAGTCTGGAAGCCCAGCAAGCTGACATAGTCGCAAAGGTGAGAAGGGCGGCGGAAATCAGGACCGGCCGAGCCAGGTACATTAGAATAGCAACCAATTTGTCGGCATACGCAAAACAGGGTCGTGGAAAGCCAGAGGCGACATCGAGATTCATCGGGATTGGAGCGGGCACCGGCGGTTATTACTCTTTGCTGAGGATTATTCCTGCTCTGCCGGCCAGTTTCGAACATGTCCTGATCGCCAACATTTTAATTGCTTCCCGCTATATTGAACCATTCGTGAATTATCTCGATGCGCACAGCGAAATTCCGGTCAAGGCGGTCCGGGGCTTTGTGACGCTTGAAAAGGGTGTCTGTTACATTTATTCATATCAAGACCGGTTAATCGTGGAGAAGGATGGCAATGACGAAGTAAAATTGGACCTCGCGGATGCGGGTCACCATAACGACGCTTACAAAGAAGCCATAGTAGATAAGTTGTTCGAGTCATTGGCCAAGACTGTCGGTAACAGAGCGGTGGCCGTCGTGCTAACCGGCCCCGGTTACGCAGGCGCTCGAGGTCTTTTGGAGGTGCGCAGGTCCGGCGGGATCGGTGTGGTTCAAGATATAAATAATTGTATGGACCCTTCGATGCCGATTGCCGTTCTTGAAAAGGGAGCAGTTGAAAAAATACTTCCTGATTATCTTATGGCGGACTTCCTCTTAAGCCTTAAATGAACAGGAATCGAACGCCGATGTATGCGAAATGCCTTGCCGGGTATATATCGTTGCGCCAATATGATACAATGATTTCCGCCTTGGAGAGTCTGACGGAATCTTTGTTAGTGAAACAGCTCAAAAGGTAGTCGATCCTACGCGATATTGTTGTCAGACACGCTCACAAGAGAATTGGTGGTAAATAGCGCGGCGCCGTTGTTTGAACGAACGTGGCATTTGTTTTGTTTCAGATTCTGCGGAGGTCTAGGCTGTAACCGTATTGGTTCGGTCACAATGACTTAGAGGCGCGGTGTCCGTCACATACATGGGCGGTTGGGCTAAATCATAGCATTCCGTGATCTAACAGTATGAACAACGTCAGGTTTTATTTTGCATTTTCAATGCTTATGCTGTCCGGGCTCCTGAAAGGCCCCAAAATATGAATAGCAGGAATAACAAATCCGGGTTCGCTAATAGCGTCGGAGAAGATGCAACAGTTCAGCGGGATGAACAATCCTCGTGGCCCGATAAACAAAGTGGTTATGCCGGAGGCTATGGCTACGGTTATGGCTACGGAGGATATGACGAGCGCCCTGGTGATAGTGATTCTCTTGCACATTATTGGCACGCAATAATTTATCGGAAATGGATGATTGCGGCAGTATTGGTTGCCGCTTTAGTTTTAGGCTATGTGTTTGCCCAGACGCGAACGCCCATCTATCGTTCGACTGCGATGGTCGAAATCGAAAAAGTTTATCCGTCCTCCGCCCTTATCACGGACCTTTTCAGCTTATTTGGCCAGGCCGAGACTTTCTATCAAACTCAGATTGAGCTGCTCAAAAGCCAAAATGTGGTGAACAGGTTCTTGAACATAATGAAGGAGGCGTCGCACAAATCCAAGTCCGGAGCGACCGGCTCTTTCGCTAAGCCAAAAACTGCCGAAGACGGCAGGAAGAACGAATTATCGAGCGCGGCTGTACTGGGGGTACAGGCCACGCCGGTAAAAGGCACCCAGTTGATTGAAGTTCAGATGGAGGCGGATGATCCGCGGCTAGCCCAGGAAATGTTGGGAGCCTATTGTCAAGCCTTTGTGGAGGAGACTAGCCGCAAAAGAGGCGAGCTTGCAGAAAAATTAAGAAATTGGGTGCGCAAGGAGTTGAAAGAGACTGAAAAACAGCTTAGGGACTCCGAAAGTGAGTTGCATGCCTTTCAGACAAAATACGGCTTCTTGGATAATGATCCCAATCGCAGCCAGTCCTCCCTTAACCGAGCTGGAGAAACATTGGTCCAATCCAAAGACAATAGACTACAGTTGGAAGCTTTGGAAAAGCAGAAGGATCCCGTGTTATCGCCTCTGGTGCAAAATGAATATCTGAATTCTCTAAAGAGTAAATTGACGGCGCTCAAATCGAAATATACATCCATGAAAGCCATTTACACTCCAGATTTTTATAAGATGGAAATACTAAGGAGCGAAATTCAGTCTTTGGAAGACTCAATCGCTGAAATAGAAAAGAACGCACGGGCGTCAGCGCTGGAAACGGCCAAGCAAAAAGAAGCCGTAGCCGGTGAGGCTTATGAAAAGACAAAAGAGGATTTGATCAAATTAAGTCCACTGGCGGTCCAGTATCAAGTCCTCAAGCGAATGGTCGACGCCAATCAACAGGTTTATGTCTCGCTTCTTCAGAAATTCAAGCAGGCTGCTGTGGACAATGAAGTGATGGGACACAATATAAGGGTCTCCAGTGCGCCTACACTACCCGGTGCGGCTATTTATCCTAATAAGACCAAAATTATGGGAATTGCGGCGCTGCTGGGACTGCTCGGAGGTATAGCGTGCGCTATAGGTTTTGAGCAATTGGATCGAACGGTCAAAACGACAGGTGAGGTTGAGAAACAATTGAACGTTCCGATTCTTGGGTTAGTCCCCAAAATAGGTCGTGAGAAACGATATCGTCTTAAGGACGCAAAAATTAGCAGCGCAGAATTCTTGCCGTACGGATTGCCTATATCACCTTTCGCTGATGCTATTAGAATAGTTCAGCATACGGTAGTGGGATTCATTGGCGCGGATTCCGGCGCGGCAGTCTCGATTTCCAGTGCGCTTCCGCTCGAAGGTAAAACTTTCATAGCCATTTCTATGGCCACCGCTGTCGCATCCGAAAACAGGAAGTGTATTATTATTGACGGCGACATGCGGCGCCCTCGAGTCCAAGAGGTATTTGAAAAAAAGAATGAGGGCCCAGGGCTTACTGATTTGCTCACCGGCAAGATCACGGATATGAAGAAAGCGGTGCAGAAATCTCATATACCGGGTCTGTTTTTCATGCCGGCTGGAGCGCTTGCCCGTAATCCTGTAGCTCTGCTGAAGAGCCAGACGATGCAAGATATAGTCGAAGCGTGTAAGAAAGCATTTGATTTCATAATTATCGATGCGCCACCAATATTGGGGCTGGCCGATGCGACCATTATCAGCCGATATACTGACGGCCTCATACTTGTGGCAAAACAGGGGCACACTTCAGTCGATGTGCTGCGGCGAGCCCATGACGCGGTAATCAGGGCTCGAGGTCGCCCCATTGGAGTTGTGCTTAATATGGCCGAGCCTAGGATTGGTGGATACTACTATTATAATTCCAAGCATTACCAGCGTTATTACCACAAGAGTAATGCCTGAAAGCAGGCGTAGATAAAGTCGTCATGGAGACAACGCAAGACCTTAAAGATCGTGTCATATCGGACATGACACGAGTGTCCACAGCCCGGAATCAGGTCTGGACCGACCTTGGTAATGAGATAGCCATACTGAACCTGGATAACGGCATCTATTATGGGTTGAATGAAGTTGGCGCGGATGTGTGGAATTTCATAAGCGAACCACGAACAGTTCTGCAAATTGTTGGGCATGTCCGAACTCAATACGAGGTCGATCCGGACAGGTGCCACCGAGACTTGGTGGCGCTTCTCAAACAGCTTGCCGAAGCTGGCTTAATCGAATTGCTCCATGAGAATTCCGCATAGATTTTTTGAATTGCCGATAGTAGATCGGCGGTTTCTACCTTACTCATTAGCGCTTTTGGCTTTTTTCAAATTTGCGATCCGCTGGTTCTCTCCGCAAATACCGGCTATCACAGAATTCGCTGTCAAACGATGAATATGCGGCCCAAAGAATACGCGGAACAAATCTGCTGTTCTCCTATTTATTAATGGCGGGTCAGCCGTGATTTCAAGGGCTATTTCCGTTTTCTCGTCGGGTCTCAATTTGAAATCAATGCGGTGTCGACGCGGCGCAAAGGAGTCCGTGGATCGAATAATTTGGGCTATCTTCGCGGTGGTTCGACGTAATCCAACTCTTAAGAATTGCCTGGACGTGGATCTCACTATGAAATTAATCTTGGATGCCGAATATTGTCCGATAGTCTCGAAGACAAGGAGCGCCAAAGGAGATTTAGGACAATTAAAGCCTCCTGCATGGTTGGAGAGCGAGAGCGGGCTACTGATCGGCTCGGCCGAAGGCGGCCGCTATGCCGCGGCGCTTCTCTTTGATGGAGAGAGCAAGTGAGTGGGATCGCCGGTCTATTCTTGCGCGATGGGCGTCCTGTAGAAAATCCTGCACTGGCAAGGATGCTTCAAGCCATTAACTATCGCGGGCCTGATGGCTCTTCGATATGGAGCGAAGGAGCTTTGGGACTGGGCCATCTGATGCTGTGCAGCACGCCTGAATCGATAGAGGAAAAACTGCCGAAATCCAATGAGACGGGTCGCCTGGTTATCACCGCCGATGCGCGCATTGATAACCGAGATGAACTTTTGGCCGGTTTGGCTGTAACGACCAAGACCGGGCAGACAATTGGCGACAGCGACCTGATACTCCTGGCGCACGAAAGGTGGGGAGAAGGCGCCCCTGAGAAACTCATAGGCGACTTCGCTTATTGCATTTGGGATCGCGTCCGAAAGGAACTCTTTTGCTGTAGAGATGCGTTCGGAGTCCGACCTCTTTATTACCACCTTGACGACAACATCTTTGCCTTCGCAAGTGAAATAAGGCCGTTACTGGAGCTGGACGAAGTCCCCAGGCGGCTCAATGAAGTCATGGTAGCGGATTACTTGATAGGGATGGAGGACGATCAGGCCATCACCTTCTACAAGGGTATATTTCGGCTACCTCCGGCGCATTTCATTTCCATAAGAACCAGCGGTGTGAGAATTCGCCGGTACTGGTCTCCCAATCTTTCGCAAGAATTGCGATTGAGTTCCGATGAAGAATATGCGGAGGCATTTCGGGACCTGTTTGTGGAAGCGGTTCGTTGCCGCTTGCGAAGCGCATACCCTGTCGCGACTACTCTGAGCGGCGGTCTCGACTCATCCAGTGTGACATGCGTTGCAAGAGATCTCCTGAATAGCGCAGGAAAGAGATCACTCCGCACGCTGTCAATGATTTACGATCAAGTTCAGGAGTGCGATGAACGAAAGTTCATAAATATGGTTGTGGCGCAAGGAGGGGTTGCCCCGGTTTATTGGCCCGCGGATGATGTAGTGGCTTTGCCTTATTTTGGTCTCGCCTCGCATTATGATCACGATGATCCCTTCGACGCTCCAAATTCCTCCTCTATCTCCAGCATGGCCGCGCTTTCGGATCTGAGGATTCGGGTGGCGCTGGACGGATTCGACGGAGACAACACCGTATCTCATGGCTATGCCTATTGGCCTGAATTAGCTTGCAAAGGAAAAATGATTACCCTGATTCGGGAGGTTCGAGCGCTTTCTTTAAAGCAGAACTGCCCGTTTTTCGACTTGCTTTGGCGCAAGGCCGTCAGGCCGCTCACCCCCGCGAAGGTCAGGAAAATATGGCGTCGGCTGGGAGGATATGGGAATCGCCCTTGGCCGAAACAATCGGTCATTTCATTAGAATTTGCAAATCAAATAGGTCTGGCTGAACGATATCGCGAGCTTTGCTCATTTTACTTAAAGCCCTTACACGATGCCAGGGAAGATCATTGCCACAGCATTCTCTCAGGTGGTTTGACCCAACACCTGGAATCTACAAATAAGATTCCGGCCAGATTCTCTGTCGAATTCAGGCATCCATTTTTCGACAGGCGATTGGTTGAGTTCTGTCTGGCGCTTCCGCATTGTCAGAAGATTTCAAATGGGTGGACTCGACTGGTATTCCGCAGGGCAATGGCCGGCATACTTCCGGAGGAAATCCGATGGCGTGTGGGCAAACTGGATTTCCGGCCGGCTTTCAATTATGCTATGTTGAACGTGGACAGGCATTTGTTGGATCGGATGTTTAGAGACTGCTCACAGGCCCTGGAGAGCTATGTGGATCGACAGGCGTTAAGCAGGACTTATAGCGATTTCCTTTCCGACCCACTGGAACAAGATCCGTCTTACTTGTTTGTTGCCCTTTCGTTGGGACTGTGGCTAAAGCAGTGCAGCTTAAGCTGTTGAGCCTGGGCGATTCAGCACATGTGCTTGGCCGGTGAGGGCGCTTAGGCTGTCATTGCAAGCGAAGCGAAGCAATCTCATCCTTCAAGGCTTGAGATTGCTTCTTGCCGAGTTTGAAGGAAGGAATTTCGGATCAAGAAAGGAGCAGCCATGGCGGGATCGGATGACGACAGCAAAGAATTTGCAGCAATGCGGGAACTAGGTACGAAGAAACCGTACTCAACACCGGAACTCATAGTCCACGGCGCCGTGGAAAAAATTACAGAAGAAGACAAGGGCAATGGTCAGATTGATGGCGGAACCATTATGAATCCTACACAGCGTTCGCGCTAATCCGCAACATGTACTCTTACTCTGCTTATGGTCTTGTTATTCACTGCGCAGTTCCACTACTGGATCTTGTGGAGAGCGATGGGCCTGCAGACGTAGTGATGCGGTTCGGTAAGGTGGCTTCTATTGATCGGCCGGCATCAAATGCAGATTTTAACATCCAATTCAAGAGGGATAGAGTATTTATTTCATATCGAGGTTTAGGGTCGTGTGAAGTTATTCACGGTAAGGAAATTATCGGCGATCCTGAAAAGGGCCTGGAAGAAAACGTTATTTCAATTTTGGCCTTGGGACCCGGAATGTCCGTGCTCTTGCATCAGAGGGGTTTTCTCACTTTGCATGCCAGTTGCGTGAAGATTGGGGAGGCCGCTGTGGCATTCATGGGACCTTCGGGCGCCGGCAAATCCACCATCGCTGCAGCCTTGCACGTGAACGGGCATGGAGTGGTGGCTGATGATGTGACTGTTGTCGACAACTTCGGCCCGAAACCAGCGGCATATCCGGGATACCCCGGGCTCCACCTGTTGCCGGACATTGCGGATTCTTTTCGAGATCGACTCGGCAGGCCGGCGAGAATCGATGCGGAAGACCAAAAGGCCAAATTCTTGGTTCACAACGGCTTCCCGCTGTCATCGGTACCGATCAAACGGATCTATCTGATATCCGATGGCCCTAATGTTGAGATTTCACCCTTAAATGGGCATAAGGCCGTGTACGAGCTGATCAATAATTCATATTGGATTCGTCTCACCCACGATTTCCGACCGGCTTCGTATTTTCTCCAATGCGCAAGACTGCGCAGCCAGGTCCCTATCATGAGCTTGACTAGACCCAAAACAGGTTCAGCCCTGCCTGAACTCGCAAAAATCGTGGAAAATGACGTGTACGAGGACCAAAGCCTATAATGAAAATCGTGTTGATTCCTAATCCGGTTCTTGAAGGAGGCCAGCCTCGTCCTTACGTGCCGCTTGGTGTTCTAGCGCTGGCTACGGTTCTCAGAAACGACGGCTTTGACGCCGAAATTCTGGATATCAACGCGATCTGTGGGGACCCTTCGTTTCAAGGAATGACCGAAGCGATTGTGGCCGCAAAGCCGGATGTGGTAGGCTTTTCCACATGGTGCAATTACTACATGGAGCTTACGAAGACTGCCAAGAGGATACGTGAGAAATTGCCGGATGCGAAGATTCTGTTCGGTGGAGTTCAGGCCACTCATACGGACCGGGAAACCATCGAGGCGTTTCCGCAAGTCGATGTCATAGCCCGAGGAGAGTGCGATCACACCATAAGTGAAATTATCAGCTCCATTCACAATCCGGACAAACTCCGTAGGGTCCGGGGAGTGACCTTCATGCATCGCGGAACTCTAATCAGAACACCCGATCAAGGGCCGGTAAACAACTTGGATGATCTCCCGACGCCCAACTACAGTCTGCTGACTTTTATGAACGAGATAGACAAAGTTGGCATTGATGTTGGCCGCGGCTGTCCTTTCAGATGCGGATACTGCGTGTCCAATAGTATAGGACAGGGTAAATTCAGGCAGCGGTCAGTGGAGAACATTGTCCGGATCGTGAAAAAAGTGACTGAAGATTATGGCAAGAACTATTTTCGCTTCGAGCATGACATGTTGACTCTGAATCGGAAATGGCTTCTGGACCTCTGCGACGCCCTGGACCGCGAGAAACTCGATGTCAACTGGGAATGTTTTTCAAGGATCGATACGATAGATGAAGAAATGATGGAGCGCATGGCGGCCGCGGGATGCAATGATATCTACTTTGGCATAGAAACCGGCTCGCCTCGAATGCAAAAGCTGCTGAATAAGCGGCTGAGGCTTGATCGGGCGCCGTCGGTAATCCGTAAGGTTTGTGACTTCGGAATAATTGCCACCAGCGGTTTCATCTTGGGATTTCCGCAGGAGAAGATCTCGGATATAGCTCAAACCATGCGCCTGATGCTGGAGATCTATTTCTCAGGCTCTGGCTTTTCAGACGTATTTATCTGGCTTCTCGTTCCTTTTCCGGGCAGTCCCTTGTTTGAGAAATACGAGGACAAACTGGCGCTTGACGGACATGTTTCCAATTTCGCAGCGTCTCCCGCAACCTTGGTGGATATTGAGTTCGTAAAGAATCATCCGGAGGTTTTCTCAAGCTTCTATCACTTCGTCCCGGAGCACGTGCCCAGAGAAATTTTTGTAAAGGTCGCGCATTTGATGAAAAATATCCTTTGCTTAAAATATACCGCATTTACGCTCCTCAAGGACCCGCAACTCGGCTATCCCGAAAGCCTGCTGGCTCGGATCACGGAACTGCAACTTCCTGAAGGGAACATCTTTAGTTACGTTGGAAATACAGAATCATTGACGCAGGTTTCCGGATTTATAGCTGAAGTGATCAATGGATTAGGGTTCGAACATCACTATGTCCACGATTTGACTAAGTACGATCTGACTTGCAATAGCCTCCAGCAAACTGACGCGCCCGTAGGGTCAACTTTGACCCGTAGTTTTTCGCACGATGTGATGGCGTTCATCAAAGAGATTCGGGCCAACGGATTTCGCGATCTGCCAAGCAACGCGCCACAGAAAGAGTTTGCGGCCGTCTTCAGGAAATTGCCGGACGATGTGGTGGACTGCCTAGAATTGCCGGCGGTTTTCAAAATCTCTCAAACGAACCTGCGTTTTGGAACATCTTAGAGGGCGGGCAAGTGTCTGTGAATATGAAACCTGTAGCAAACTATGGCCTTGTATTACGCGAAAAATTTGATGATTGGGCGATTCTCTTTGATCTTAATTCCGGGAACGGCTTCGGTTTGAACCCGGTCAGCGTATTTTGTATGGAAGCGACTGGACGGTGAACACACCCAAGAGCAAATACTCGATGATATTAAACGGAGCTTCGACAATGTCCCCGATGGGGCCGAGAGCACGGCGAAAATCACCCGGGAGTCCGTTGACTGGGAACATGTTGCGAGGTATCTGAACAACTGAAAAAACAACTCCTTTCAGAGGAAGTGGTTTCGGCTGCGCCTCGGTAGAGCATGTGGAATCCATGCTGCGAACTTTTCGAGGTCTGTGGCTCTTTGTTGTGATGACCGGTCGTAGGGCCGGAGTTCGCGGAAAGGCAGGATCACTGCTTGGTCCTGATGAGAGATTCAACTCTGAGTGAATTAGCTGATATCCGCAGGATTGCCGTGGCCTTGGTCACAGGATCGCCTGGCGAATATGGTATGTGTCGTGGTTGGACTTCGGTCCATCAGGAAGCCGTGATCTCAGAAGGTCTCGGCCCATGGCTGTACAAATCACTGGGAGATCCTGTACAGTCCGGCTTGGACCCCAATATCCTGTCCGCAATGCGACAGAGTTACAAATTCTCGGCTGTTTCATGCCTGTATCGGGAAGCTGCTTTGCGCAAGCTCCTTCCCGCATTCAACGCTTGCGGGATTCCGGTAATACTCTTGAAAGGTTTCTACCTCGGGTCCTCTGTGTACGTGGAACCAGCCCTAAGGCCGATGGACGACGTCGATTTGCTTGTGCGAGAAGAAGATTTTGATCAGGCGGGTCATGAGCTGGAGCGCCTGGGGTACAGACCGATGTTCCATCTGAGCCGAGAGGAAGACCGGCTCTTGAGGTTGCCTATCGTATACGGAACGGTGTCGGCTGTCCCCGAAATCATTGATCTTCATCGGTGCATTCAGTCGATGGATTATTACAGTTTCCCTGCCGACGTCGTCTGGGAAGATGCTGTTGAAAAAGAGCTTTACGGCTGCCAGGTATTCTATCTTTCAACGGAACTCAATTTCATTCATCTAGCGCTCCACAATTTGAATCATCGAGGTTTGCTTCGGGATTGGGTCGACCTTGTGACAGTTTTACGGAACATGAATTTCGATTGGGACCGACTGATTCTGCTTGCTCGATCGTTGGGAGCCCTGCGCCCCTTGTTTTGGATTTTTCAAGAATTAGGAGACAGCTGGGGAACGCCTCCTCCGGCAAGTGTTTCAGCGTCCCTGGAATCTTATGTTCCTACCCGGATGGAGGACCGAGTGATCCGCCATAGGTTTCGTTATTTTTGGCGACTGGCCGCAAGAGTTGCCCGACTGAATGGATGGAGAGCGCGGCTGCGTTACTTTGCTACAAGGTTTGTTCCGCCCCATGATATGACGGAAGGGCGGATCTCAAGTTGCATATTGCATGTGAAATCGAAGATCAGTCTGTTTCAGCACTTGTGGAGACGATCGTAATGAAGACCTGGATTCCTGCCCCGTATTTCAACTGGGCAAGCTTAAAACCCCAGGAATGACGAGATTTCACCCACGCAATTGGAACTTTTGGAGATCGCTCCAGCTCGGAGAGAGATGGCACAATATTCCACAACGAAACGTGTAGACACCGTGCCCCGGCTACCGCTTGACGGTACCCTGGATTTAACCTATAGGTGCAACAACAACTGCCGCCACTGCTGGGTGCGCATTGCGCCCGCTGCAAAGGAAAGGAGCCAGGAACTTACTTTTGAAGAGATCCGGGGAATTGTGGATCAGGCCCGACGCTTGGGCGCCCGCGAATGGTCAATCTCCGGGGGCGAGCCGATGCTGCGGCCGGATTTTTCGGAAATCTTTGATTATATCACGCGCAAATCAACGAGCTACGGTCTCAACACCAATGGCGCCTTGATTACCCCGAGAATCGCCCAACTGCTCAAACGCAAAGGGGCCAAAATGGTCGCCCTGTACGGCGCTACCCCGTCGGTCCATGACCATATCACCCGCAACCCTGGTTCATTTGAGGCCACTTTGCGCGGCATGGCTTACCTGCGGGAAGCGGGCGCAGGCTTTGTCGTGCAGCTTGTCCCGATGCGAGACAATTACCACCAGTGGCAGGCCATGATCGAACTGGCCCAGTTATATAGTCGTCACCTGAAATGCGGAGCCTCTTGGCTGTACCTTTCGGCTTACGGCTCGTCAGAAAGAAATACTGAAATTGTAGCGCAGCGTCTTTCCCCCGCCGAGGTCGTCGCTCTCGATCCGCCCGACTTGTCTTACGAGGAACGACTAGCGCAATTCGATGCTCAAGCGAACCCCGGTTGTCACCGTTGCGGTGAGCAGGATGAACGCCTGTTCGCAAGATGTATTCAAGAGCTCCGCGAGTTTCACATAGACCCTTATGGCGGAATGAGTTTCTGTTGTTCCATCAGGGATCCGTCCCTGCGCTACGATCTGCGTTCGGGGAGTTTTCGAGAAGCCTGGGACGAGTTCATCCCGTCGCTCGCAGATCGCGTGCGAGGCGGCCACGAGTGGCGTCTGAACTGCGGTTCCTGTGAGAATCGACCGGATTGTCTCTGGTGCGCTGTCTATGGATATCTTGAAACCGGGCGTTTCTCGGCCCCTGTCCCGTACCTGTGCCGGGTGGCAGAAGAAACTAAGCGCTACAAGTTGGAATGGTCGGCTCGCCACCGGCGCTATTTTCAGATTGCCGGAATCACCATTCGACTCGAAACGTATTTCCCAATCGATCGGGTCCGCGTCGCCGAAGCCCTGCAGCCTTTCGAAGTTCAGGGCCCAGGGACAGACATGGTCACCTTGAGGCATTTATTCGAGTTGCCGGACTTGACGGGGAAGGATTTGGGGGTCCTCGTACACCGCAGGGCGCCGTGGACGATTTACCGGAAAGGCGACAGCTACCTATACTTGGGCATTTCTCCGGATGAGGACGATGCTGAACTACAACGTGTCGCCGTATTTGACGCGGACTTCTCCCGTGGCGTCATCTACAACCCTCCCGAACAAGGAAGAACCGTTCGCAGTGAAGGTTTCCCCAACCTGACCCTGTTTCCCACAGACCAACTCCTGGTAGCCCAACTGCTCGCCAAACGTGGCGCCTGCTACATGCATGCCGCGGGCGCGATTATGGAAGGCCGTGGGCTGCTCTTTGTCGGTCATTCGGGCGCTGGCAAATCCACAGCGACCCTCATGCTCAAAGGTCAGGCTGAAATCCTCTGTGATGACAGGATTATCGTTCGCCTTTGGGAGGAAGGGCTCAGGATTCACGGTACGTGGAGTCACGGCGACATTCCTGATGTCTCCCCGAATTCCGCGCCCCTGAAAGCCATCCTATTCCTCGAAAAATCCGAGAACAACCGTCTAGAACTCTTGCACGACAAAAAAGCGATTCTCCACCGAACACTGGCTCGCGTAATCAAGCCGGCGCCCACCCGCGAATGGTGGGAGAGAACCCTGGAGCTGACGAAACAGATCGTGAGTGAGGTCCCGTGCTACGTGATGCATTTCGACAATACCGGTAGAATCGTCTCAATTCTGAAAGATCTTGTGGCCGATGAAATACGTTGAGCGGGTATCCGCAGACAGATTCAACCCTTGGCCCCACGGCTCGCCTCCTCTGGGACAGTTGGACATTGAGCTGACAGAGCGCTGCAATAACGAGTGCATTCACTGTTGTATCAATCTCCCTGCGGCCGATCGCGCTGCTCTTGGAAAGGAGCTTGATACTGAGACCGTCAAGCGCATTCTCAAAGAAGCCGCCTCCCTTGGGACCCTAGACGTTCGGTTCACCGGCGGCGAACCGCTCCTACGACACGATTTTGAGGAACTCTATTTGTTTGCCCGTCGGCTGGGTTTGAAGGTGTTGCTTTTCACCAACGCGCGCCTGATAACTCCCCGCCTGGCGGGCCTTTTCGCCCGCATCCCATTGCTCATCCCGATTGAAATCACGGTCTACGGTATGAGAGCAGGGTCCTATGAAGCCGTCAGCCGGGTCGAAGGGTCCTTTGCCCAATTCTGGCGCGGGATGGAGTTGCTGCGTGAGCGCAACGTGCCTTTTACGGTCAAGAGCGCCTTGCTCCCACCCAATCGCCATGAGGTAAACATGTTTGAATCCTGGGCCGCGGAAATTCCTTGGATGGATAATCCACCTAACTACGTGATGTTTTTTGAGAAGCGCCACCGAAATGACGATCCGGAAAAGGACCGCAGCATCCAGGCGCTACGCCTTTCTCCGGAAGAGGCGCTGGCTGTTATGACCCGCGAGCCTCAACAATCCCGGCAAGGAGCGAGTGACTTTTGTCGAACGTTTCTCGGGCCGCCGGGGGCCAAGCTGTTCAATTGCGGATCGGGACACGCGTGCTGCGTGGATGCGTACGGCTGTTTGCAGCCCTGCATGGGCCTGCGCGCGCCGGAACTCACTTACGACCTGAACAATGGGTCACTGGAAGAGGCGCTACGAGATTTCTTCCCGCGGCTGCGCAATCTTCGAGCCGTCAACCCGCAATATCTGGAGCGCTGCGCCCATTGCTTTCTCAAGGGTCTGTGCGAACAATGCCCGGCTAAATCGTGGGTTGAGACCCGCTCCCTGGACACACCGATCGATTTGCTGTGCTTGTGTACACATGCGGAGGCGCGGTGGTTGGGCCTGATCGGTCAGGAGGAAAAGGCCTGGGAGGTCCGGGATTGGCGGTCCCGGATTAAGAAAGCTTTCGGGTCCTGAAGGCTCGTGCTATATTGAAGATAAAGGGTCGGGAGTCTGGGAGGGGCGTCCGGATTCGGGCAAAAGGAGGCCTTCCATGAGTACTCGGGGCGGAACAAGGCTGTGGCAGAAACCCACGTTGATCCTTCTGGTGAGGGGCGACCCCGCGGAAAACCTCACGACGTATTGCAAGCGCAATTGGCCACGGGCGCCCGCCACTACTCAGACACGCAATAACCAATATTGCCGCCGTAACAACTGCAACCAGAATTGCAATGACCGGACTGGATCTTGATCGGTGCGATCACGGAATAGGCTTGTTTAACACGTGAACTGGCGCATTGGATTTTCCCGGGTTCTTTTTCGAGTAGCGGATTGGCTAGAGTCGCTGCCTGTCTTCGTGATGAGGCCGAAAGATTTTATTGAGCTTGCCCGAAATTCGTATGCCAAACCCGACCTCGTCGAAGATTGGAGCGCCCCACAACTTGTGGATGATGGGCTGAATGAAGACGAAGTTCGTTTGTTAGAAAGGACCCCCGTTAAGACAGGTCGGCTTCTTCTGCTGGGAGTAGGAGGTGGGCGAGAAGCCATCCCTCTCGCGAAGCAAGGATTTGAAGTGATTGGGGTTGATTTCGTGCCGGAAATGATCGCTCATGCGAAGGCCAATGCCCGACGTCAGCATGTGGAGATCGAGGGCCTTGTTCAGGACATTTGCAGCCTGAAAGTCCCTCCGGGGACGTTCGATGTGGTGTGGTTCACAACGGGGCTTTATTCGTCCGTTCCCACACGAGCCTGCCGAATCTCCGTGCTGCAATCCATCCACAACGCCCTGCGACAAAGGGGCTGTGTCGTATGCCAGTTTTATTGGGACCCGTCTGGCGCCAATTCTCGCCGGAGACAACGACTGGGAGCCCTGGTGGCCTCTCTGACGTTTGGTAATCGAGAGGCTGAAGACGGCGATCTACTACTCGGCAATGTTGAATTTATCCACTTATTCCGCAGCGAGCATGAACTGCGCTCCGAATTCGAGGCAGCGGGGTTTTCGGTAAACTACCTGGACACCTGCACGGGTGGAGCAATTCTGGTGAAGGGACCAATGTGACACATGGCTGTCGATGTTTCTCCGGAAAAGATCTACGTTCCTTCGCAAGATATTGTCGCTCGTGAGATCGAGGGGGAAATAATTATCGTGCCCCTGGTAGCGGGGATCGGGGACATGGAGGACGAGCTGTATACCCTCAATGAAACGGGGCACGCTGTTTGGAAACTCCTGGACGGCAGGAAGACCCTCGAAGAAGTGGCAGCGGACCTTTCGCAAGAATTTGAAGGTGAAGAGATCCTTCAGGACGTGCTCGGTTTTGTCAATGAGCTGGTGAGGCGGAGGATTCTGGTTGAGGCATCTTGACGAAAAGACGCTTACTCTCTCGAGCGCAGCATTCGCCGTGTTGATGCACGCTGTTTTGGACAAGGGCAGCCGGTTCCGCTTTTGCGCGCGCGGGAGGAGCATGGTCCCCTTCATCCGGGACGGCGACACTGTCACGATTGCCCCTTTGACAAGCCGACTCCCGGGGCTTGGAGAAGTGGTCGCTTTTTCTTATCCCCCCGAGCTGGGGTCGAGACTCGTGGTTCACCGGGTGGTCGGGCGTCGGAGAAGTGGCTTCATCGTCCGGGGCGATGGCAATGGCTCCACATCGGAGATGGTTTCTTCGGAAAACATGCTGGGTCGGGTGGCGAGGGTGGAGCGCGACGGGCGATGCGTCCGCTTGGGCTTGGGACCGGAGCGCTGGTTGATCGCGTGGCTGAGCCGCAGCAGAGTGTTGTGGAGTTTCGTGTGGCCGGTATGGCGAGCGATCCGGCAGATCTTCAAACTGTCATCTCGTTTAGTGAATCCGTGAGCGCTCCCACTTGGCGGACTATCAATGAAAAACCCTTTTGTCAACATGCTAGAGTTCGGTCAGCTTCCCATGTGGGAACGTCTGTCAGAAAAAAGAGTCCCACTGTCCTTCACCCTTGAAATCACCGCTCGCTGCAACAATAACTGCCGCCACTGCTATGTCAATGCGCCAGCGGGAGATTCCCATGCCAGAGCGGCAGAGCTGTCACTGGATGAAATCCTAGGCATAGCCGGGCAGGCGGTTGAGATGGGCGCCATGTGGTGCCTGGTTACGGGCGGAGAGCCTCTCCTTCGTCCCGATTTTCCGGACATTTACCTGGCCCTCAGACGCAAAGGGCTACTGGTCGGGGTTTTCACTAACGCCACTTTGATCCGGAGACAGCACGTCGATCTCTTCAAGCGCCACCCTCCTCGGGACCTGGAGGTCACAGTTTATGGAGTGACCGAAAGGACGTATGAAGCGGTGACTCGCCATTCCGGATCGTTTGCAGCCTTTCAAAGAGGGCTACAACTCTTGCTGGAAAATGGCTTGCCGGTCCGACTGAAAACCATGGCCTTGCGCTCAAACCTGCACGAGCTGCCGGAGATTGCAGACTTTTGCCGGCGCCATACCAAGGGATATTACCGCTTTGACCCGATGCTGCACCTGCGGTACGACGGCGATCCTCTCCGCAATGCTGACATTCGCTCCGAACGCCTGACCCCGGAAGAAATAGTTGCCCTTGAACAATCGGACCCGGAGCGCTTCACGGCCATGCAGAAGGATTGCGATCAATTGATCCTTTCGACAACCGGCCATATCGGCTGCAATCACCTGTTCCACTGTGGAGCAGGAACCGGGGATTTCGCCGTCAGTTACAAAGGACTATTCCGACTGTGCGATTCGCTCTGGGCCCCGGGGACTACCTACGACCTGCGCACGGGAACCTTGCGCCAAGCCTGGTTCGACTTCGTGCCCCGCGTGCTGGACCTGCGCTCGCGGAACCCGGTTTTCCGACAAACCTGCCGGGTGTGCCCGATCATCAACTTGTGCCTTTCCTGCCCGGCCCACACATATTTGGAGACTGGCCAGATGGATGGGCAGACACCATACTTTTGCTCTGTCGCTCATGCCAGGGCCCGCATACTGGGAACTTCAAGCCGGCATGAACCCAAAGGCTTTGCTCAGGGCTAATTCCGTTACAGGATTGACCCCCTGTTCTCCTGAAACCATTTCTTGGCCAAAATTCTACGCCATTCTCTCTCAGCATCGGGTCATTTCAACACCGTAAGACCGGCGTCTCGCCGATCTGGCGCTATGGATTGCGAGACCCGGACTTACCGAGTTCAAGATTTCTCGGAGTTACATTTAAACCAAGATATCATTTTTAGGGCCGGAGCCAGTAAATTTGCTTGACTTTTAGTAGAAAGAGCACTAGCGACATGCCTCGAGCACACCCGTGCGAAAGAGTTGCGGAGAACGAAAAAATGAGAAACGCCTCACAGGCCGTTAAAATCCGGAGCCATAAAATGGCGGTCGCGTCTTCGAATACAAGATTAACACATTTCTTGCGGAGCAGTCCCGCTCATTTTGAAACCAGCTGCGGACGAAATTTCGAGCCCAACGCTGTCCGGACTCTCTATCGCAATTGCGCACGGGCATCTGTTTGTTTGCTTTTGCTGGGTCTATTACTCATGGGCATGAGCGCATCCGCCGCCGATGCGGCCGATCTCGGCATGAGGGGATTGTCTGACGTCTTTAGTCCGTTGGTCTTCCCGCCATGCTTTCAGGCGGAGACAAAGGCAACACCAATATGGATGTTTGTCGGGAGCGGCGCCCTAACCACAGCCGGCCAAGGCCCGCTGAGTCTTCGAGATGACTTTGGACTAACTCGTGGGCACATTTTTTTGGACACCATGGTTCGGCTGCAAGCCGGCGCGTTTTCATGCCGAATCCATTATGAGCCACGTGGATTCATAATAGATAGCCACGTGCAAAATAATCCGCTATTAACCGGCCGGGCGGATCTTGAGTATTCGGGCGTACGAATCGGGGTGGACCTGGATTTGGTCCGAAAGAGGACATCCCGTGTGGGAATAGATGTGGATTATCAATTTTACAAACCCGTTTTCACACAAACGATCCATCCGCAAGCGGCAGCGCAAGTGATCGGTGACAACCCGTTCACCATGGGAGCGCACGCAGTCTACAATCCCATAACGAATTTGTGGGGTATGTCCGGAATATTGGAAATTCGAGGGCGATGGAGTCTGTCCGGGGCCTCAGTCACAGATATGGACGCGTCCATCGGGGTGAAATCGCCGGAGACTGTGCTGGGGAGCGTCGCCTTGAAAAGTGGATACAGGCGGACAGCCATTGAATTTACTGACAATCAAAACAACTTTGAAACTGCGCTTTCAGGATGGTTCGGTGAACTGGCATACTACTATTGAGGAATTGTCAAAAAAATAGCCCAAAATTTATATCCGCGCTAACCTTTCGTATCGCCGACCCGCGAGTTGAGTTGCGTGATTCTCATTATTGCTTTATTGCTGTGGCAAATGCCTTGAAGTCCAAAATCACCGAAAGATACTGATCTATAAAGAGCCTGACGTCACCGATGTAGGTCTTCGGGACATATAGGACATCATACGGTTTTATCATAATTGCCGAACTCATATCCCCCACATCGAAAACCCTTTTCAAATCGAGTCGCCTGCCTATAGGCTTGCCGTTAATGTCTTTAGATATAAGGATAACGCTGGTCAGGTCTGCTGTGTCTTTAACTCCACCCGCCAGAGCAAGCGCATGGACCGCGGTAATCGGTTGAGTAATGTCGATAGCGCCGCCTCCGCCCCCCACTTCGCCAAGCGCATAAAACTTGCGAGAGTTAGCCTGAGCCAGCGCCACGGATACAACAGCGTGCTCCAGGATTCCGTTCCGATATAATTTGTTGATAGTCTTCTCTATGTCCGGGATAGTGTGCCCCGCGCAAACAACTCTCTCACCGATGAGCGGGAGGTCGATTGTTCCATCAGGCTTTACCGTGACACCCTGTTGGCTTCCAAGAATTTGTCTTCAATCTTTTTGGCCAACTGTTCCGGAGTGAGCCCCGCTGCTCGGATATCGCCGATGGCTTGGAGAGTTATCATTCCATCAGGGCGGATAACCACATCTTCATTTAGTTGCGGATCAAGAGTGAACTTGATTTTTAGTTGATCCAGTGTATCGAGCTTATACTGTCCTACGGGTTCCTGCCAGTCGGTTTGAAAGAGTATTGTGAGCTGATCGTTGGGGCCAACCCGATAATTTCTGCACACTATGTCGAAGGCCTCGACGAGGTCCTTTATTTGGGGCATTTTTTGAGGGCCTGGTGACGGCCTGAAAGGAGAGGGTATCAGGCCGAGACAACCGCTGAATAACAGCATGCAGCCCGCTACGGCCGCAAGTCTTAATGATCTATTAAGCATAACTAAAAACAATCATATAGGATAAAAACATGAAGTGGTTTATCACCTTGTGAGTCTTATATCATAAGAATATGCAAATTTCAATCAATTAGTTGCGGATCGCGGCCATGCCTCCGCCGAAATCAATTCAGAATGTCATCTGGTGGAGTGAGGGCGAAGTTTTTGGCTTTGACGCCTACACGGCGCCATGGCGCCGAAATTCCTCTAATTATATCGTGGGACAATATGTATAAAAACATGTCCCGCGTCTGACGTTTCCGGAGCGCGCATGATAGGCGCGCCCAGAGCGCGGTGTCCGCCAACGCAAGGATGGCCCTTTTCTACACGAACAAATAGTGACGCGACGGCTGGCCTGAAGGGGATTTTGACGGGGGCCTCATTTTGCGCCTAATTTGCAGGAGACGAACTGAGAAATCTACTTGAAAATAATAGCTTATTATGATATGTTATAGTTAAGTCACGACATGTGAAATCGGAGTCGCCATTGAGACGAAACATAATTATCTTTGTTTTTGTCGCCGCCATCTTTGCGGCGCCATTGCCTTCATTGGGTCAGACTAAAGGGGCGTCAAATGGAAATGCGTTCCCTTTGGATCAGACATTAATGGGATTCAAAGAGCAAGGTGTATGGTACTTTTTGTGTGTAGCTCCGGAGCACCCTAGTCGCATCAGTCCCAATTACGCAACCTACGGACCGCCGGCGCCGCCATGTCCGCCGCCTCTCTGTTTGGCGCCGGTAAAGCCCCCCAAGCGCACCAAATCCCACAAGATCCGCAGGCCCCTTACTGACTGAATCAGGAGTCATCATTCAGTTGGGAGTACGATTACCGGTGGGGCAGTCCCGCGCAAAATGCCGCCCGCCACCCCCAATGGACTGGCAGGAAAGTTTGTCCCACAATTCGCGCCCCTAACTGACGGCCCACGCGCTACGTTCCCCGATCGTAACCCAATGACAAAGCCAAGTAAGGCAAATATCCTTGACATTACTTGATATAATTGATATATTCTACTAAAATATTTAAGGTAAAGTTATGAAAATCAAATTTATCGTTATCGTGCTCATTTTTTCCATGATTTGCCCACCCCTCTCTCATGGTTTTGGTATCCTTAGGTGGACGTTCGATGCGATTCGTAATCAGCTTGGACTGGACCGCGGCCCTATTCCAAAAACCATGCAATGCATTGGTCAACCGTGCTTTGACCCACAGTGCCCTTCGTGCAGCGGCCACCCTGACGCGCACCGCATTCATATTCAGGCCGAAGGCTTCTAATACTCCACGTGGGCGACAAACTAGGAAGCTACACTGGTCTTCATGTTATCGGGGTTGAAATCTCAGCTGTCGGCAGGGATCATCCGCTTTTTATTTGTCTTTTTATCTTGTTCCAATAGAAATCGACCGCCTGTTGAAGTCGCCCCAATTGAGATGACCTGTTTGCCGTTCTGTACATTTCCAACACCTTCTCATTGAGAACTTCTTTAGACATGGCGGTCATGTTGAAGATAGGAAATGCGTTTTGGTCCATGGTTACGGCCAATCGCGGCGAAAGCTCGAAGCCCTTTTCCGAAGCTATTTTGAACCATTCCGTTCCCGGCAGCGGCAGAGCCGCATATACACTGCTTTTGTGGCCTCTGCTTGTTTTTATCAATTCTATTGAATCATTAACATCTTGGACCGACTCCCCCGGATGACCCACTATATAGTAGGAAAGGGTGTGTATCCCCAGCGATCTCGTGTAGTTCAGTATTCTTATAATGTCATCCCGCCTCAAATTCTTTCTTATGGACTTTTGTAACCTTTCACTTCCGGTTTCTATCCCGTAGCTTATAGACTTGACACCTGCCGAGGCCAAGGTGTCCAAGACGCTTTCATTCACAGTATTGATCCTAGCGCACACGCCTATATTCAAGTTGTTATAACCCTTGGCAATAATAGCGTCGGCAATCTTGCGCACTCTGTGTCTGTTCAACGTGAAAGTATCGTCGACGAATATTATTCTGAACCCGCCCAAGTCTTCGACTATGTGAGTCATCTCCGACATGACGCGTTTAACTGAATGAAACCGAGGTCTTCTGCTCCATAGCCTATGGGAAGAGCAGAAGCTGCACTTGAACGGACAACCACGTGATGAAAATATGTGGAATTCGTCGCGATATAAGGCTGGTGATCCGAGATCGCGTACCGGAGGCTCTATATCGTCGATATTTGCAACAAGAGATCTGGGGATAAATTTGGTCGGGCTTTGAGCTGAATAGATTCCAGGCGGTTCACCAGAATGACCTGAATGAAGGGCCAGCGCCAACTCACGAAAACTCGATTCCCCCTCTCCGATACAACAGAAATCTATTTCCGGTATTTGCCTGACAAGATTGTTGTACTCAACTGTAGGATGGATTCCCCCCACAAGGATCTTGGTTCGGGGGGATTCTTTCTTGATTTTTCTTGCGAACGTCTGAAGACTCAGCAGGTGATTTGTGTAGCAGCTAACAGCTATCAGGTCCGGTTCATTTTCGAGGACTCGATGAATGAACGGCATCCAGCTAGGGTGAAATTCATTTTCCGCAAACTCCGCCAGTCGGTCAAAATCAAGCAAGAAACGCGGGAAAAAAACGAGAAGAGCTTTATTGATGGTGTCATTGTACTGGAGTATTGAATCACTGGGATAATTCAGAGCTTCTCCGTCTACGACATTGAGTAAGACTTGTTTACCCAAGAGATCTCGTATTGCTCCAACAAGATAGCCCATCCAAAGAGGATACGCTGATTTCTTGATACCCGAGATCCTATTATAAGGAAGCCGGCAAATTGTGACATTCAGTGGTTTTTTCATATCTGCCGTCGTTGATCGAACAACTTGATTATAGCCCGCGGCGCCGAGGTTTCGCTCCGGATTGATCTTGCTCTAATGAAATACAAATCATACTCAATGTGCGATTGTTTGGTCAATGCGTCCGAGTCTCAATTTGTTGCGGCAGTTTCAACTTTGGCGGGGGCCGGAGTCTTGCAGCATGATTTTGCTGAAACAGGACCACGGCAGGGCATGTCTCTTGCGTCGCAAAGGGCGCAGTCTACTCAGAAACGGCGTTTGACCCACTGAAGTTAGGTCAATTTTCTCAATACTATTCCGATGAGTGAGAGGATTTTGTTCGGACGGATGCCTTTTGGCAAATAATTCTACTTAACAGTTCCCGCGATTAGATGGAAATGTTCGATTCGCAGCGGACCTTTTGTTCACTTCAATCGTCTTTCGTTTGGTCCTATCTTTCAAGCGCTTGGCCTTTACAGAGTGATTCCGCGTATGGCTTTTGTTCTTTAGCGATTTCCCGGACACCTTGGATTTAAGGAGTGATATTTTTTTTGTGTGCTTTTGCTTGCTTGCTGAAAGGCTCTTCGCAGATCGAGATTTCTTTGAGAGGGTTTTTGACGAGCGCCCGATTTTGGATCCTCGGATCTTCTGCGAACTTTTCGCCTTGGCATAACCAATTTTGGAGCTTCCTGATGTTCCATCGCTGCCGGAGTTGACATCCGACTTCTTCTTATGTGCGGCAGTTATAATACCTGCCAAACTTCTGTACGGCGTGGATCCATCGGATGAGTATTTTTTAGTATCGGAGGCATTGAGTTGCGCCGCGAACAAATCATTGCTGGAAAACGCTGCGCACCAAACCAGTACAAAAATAGTCGCCGACAACAAAGTTCGCATGATTTAATAACTCCCCAGTTTGAAAGTGAAGCTAGCATAGCGAATCTACGTTGATTTGTCAATATGAGGAACATAAAACGTGATTTCACAGTCTATTATATTTTCAATATCATTTATTTGTTCCAAAATAATAGATTATAGCTGGCCTACATTCAAAAAGATCTGAATTATGAATTGGCCACTCATTTCAGGTTCCCAGAATTTCATATAGTTTCGGTATAGAAAGCGCCACGGCTATGACAATGATGGCGACCACCGACATTATTACAAGAATATCAGGCACTATCGTAAAAATGGCTTCTCCTCTGTTGATGTGCGCTCTGGCCTGCATGAATCGTAAACCCGAAAGGGCTATTGAAATGCCGGCTAAAAGGAATGAGAACAGAGCCAGATGCACGACACTGTGATGAGAAATCAGTTGTTCGTTTAAACCCTCAATCTTGAACCACTGCCGAATGAAAAGGTCGAATCGTTCAATTACAAAGCCGAAAGCCAGCATAGAGATGCTTGTCCTACTCCAGGACAGGAAGGTTCTCTCGTTGGCCAGGTGACTGCGATGCCAAGCTAGGAGGACGCGATCATCCGAGTAGATGTCGGGTGGCTTTGGCAAGCCAACTAAGTCTTGATTCCTTGAACCGGATTCAGAACCCATCGTTTCTCTCCTTTGTCAGAGACTTTCAAAATTTAGTTGGCCGGCAATTTTCCGGCCCCCCATAAGAGATCGCCCCGGCCTTCGGGTTGACTGCCTAGTCAGACACTCCATTCTAAATGAGAAAACTGGATTGTTTCATTTACACTGGTGAGACTTACGTCAGTCGCCCGGATGAGTCAAGAAAACGCGTATGCCCGTGCCGGCAGGCGTAGCCGAAAGAATCATCATTCGCAACGTGTTGGTTTACATACCCCGTTTGATCATGGAATTGTTACAAAAAAATAATGCTTGACACTGGAATTATCCAGTACTATTCTCACAACGTATTGGTTCTATGCGTTTTCTCATTCAGTAAATTTCTGAACCCATCGTGTCGACGATATTCGCGAGGTCTTGTGCTGCTTGACGCGGCAGCCTCTTCAATTTGTGGTTTAAGAATTTAAGCGACGTATTTGTGCAGGATTGCGCGACGCGCGAAAACGCGTCGCGGTGAGGATAAGATCGGCTTGGGCCGGTTCAACCTTTAAGTCCCTCCAAAAGGGCTTCTATACAACAAAAGGGGGTAGCATGAACGCAGTATACGTCTTGATCCTTGGTTTGATCGTCGTGTTTCTCGGGTACCGGGTGTACGCCAAGTACATCGACGAGAAGGTGATCCAGGCTGACCCGAAGCGCGTGACTCCAGCCAAAATGTACATGGATGGGGTGGAGTTCATGCCCACCAGCAAGAACATATTGTACGGCTATCAGTTCAAATCAATTGCCGGAGCAGGTCCTATCATAGGCCCGATTATCGCCATACAGTGGGGCTGGTTGCCGGCAGTGCTCTGGATACTTTTGGGAACTTTTTTCATTGGCTGGGTTCACGATTATTCCAGCGCGATGATTTCCATGAGGAATGAAGGGGCCTCGTTCGGCGGATTGAGCCATCGGCTGATATCACCGAGGGCACGGATCATACTTCTTGCATTCATCTATTTCTATCTACTGCTGATTGCCGGCGCGTTCGGAAACGTCGTGGTAAGTACGGCCATTGGGCTGAAAGCCGCCCCGATGGCTTGGCTTTTTCTGACGGTGGCAGGTATCCTGGCCGGCCAAATGATATATCGCTGGAAGCAGGATATCATTTTGACCACAGTAGTCACTGTAGCGATTTCACTTTTGGGAATATATATTGGTAGTATTGCTCCTTCGGATTCTATTTTGGGCGCGGGTCTTGCGAATAGCCGTATTTTGTGGGCTATATTGGCTTTTGTTTTCTGTTATTTCGCCGCGGTGCTGCCGATCTGGCGCTTCGCGCTTCCTATTAACTATGTTGCCGCATATATAGTGTTTTTTGGCCTATTTTTCGGGATTATCGGAATTCTTGTTCTCCGCCCCGATTTCACGCTGCCGGCATATACTCAATTCAATATTGGTATTGGACCGTTGTGGCCGATTATGTTCGTGACCATTGCCTGCGGCGCCATCTCCGGCTGGCACAGCATTGTGTCGAGTTCAGGTACGGCGCGGCAATTGGAGAGTGAACTGGATACGCGGCCTGTGGGCGCCGGTGTGATGTTTCTTGAAATGATGCTTGCGTTGTTTGCCTTGATCATAGCGGGCACTATTTACACTTCCGCAGCGGACTACGGCGCAGCGGTTGCGAAAGGACCCGCAGGGGTCTTCGCTGCCGGCGTCTCCAAATTCCTTGCCGCTTTGGGTTTGCCGGCTGAGGTTGGCCGATCCTATGGCAGTGTGATGATGATCTTCCTGGCCATCACGATCATGCAACTGGTAGTACGATTCATGAGAGTGGCTACTTCGGAGTTGCTCAGTGATGTCAGCCCGATCTTCAAAAACGCTCATGTGGGAACCATAATCGCCAGCATCCTCGGGATTTTACTGGTGTTGACCGGATGGTGGCAGTACCTGTGGGTGCTGTTCGGCGGAGCCAACCAGTTGATGGCCTCTCTGGCCTTGCTGTTGGTAAGCGCCTGGCTGGTGTCCGAGGGTAGGCCGTCCGGATGGGCTTTCTATCCGATGATATTTATGTTTGTTACCACCGTTGCGGCCTTGTTATTTACTTCGTACAACTTGCTGATCAATAAGGTGTTGGCTGGAGCAGTTAAAGGTGAAGCCCTTGTTGGGAATACTCTTATGGGTATTGTGGCGCTGTTCCTGGTCGTGGCTGCGCTTATCCTCGCCTGGGAAGGGCACAAGGCGTTCCGCCGATTTCGGGAGGTGAAAGCCGCTCCTGCGCCGTCCAAAGCTTAACCCCAGTTTTCCGGGTCGTGGCGCCAACCGCGACCCGGAACTGTAATAACAATTTTGACTCGTGAGCGCGCCCTCGGGCCTGCTCATATTTCGATTTGCATCTGAGAGAAGGCTTGAATTAGTTCCAAGTCGGCGCGACACTCTTGCGCAATGCAGAGGTCGCGGATATTTTTTATGCGGGTTGCGATGGCTTGTCCGGAGGGCAGCGGGTCGTGAATTTTGCTCCGCGGGCTCTCAATAGATATAAAAGGGAGTTAACCATGGCTGAACAGGAGAAAAAGTCAGGCGGATTCTTTAAAGCGGT